>Ga0247760_1000417_pt1 | contig 46897 bp, 38 predicted proteins | sample UWRJL171409R4_FD_179936 | JGI IMG/M metagenome (GOLD analysis project Ga0247760, IMG submission 179936) | Plant litter microbial communities from Arlington Agricultural Research Station in Wisconsin, United States - UWRJ-L171-409R-4 | ecosystem: Environmental > Terrestrial > Plant litter >...
CGGCCGATGCATCGCGGCGGGCTTCGTTGCTCCTCAGTTACATACCCGCAGTATGCGCCTTCGTCGCGCCTCGCCAGCCGCGCGCCTCGACCGCGATCATCGACCGACTTAGCCATTCGAGGGCCCTAAGTAGCTGCATCGACGGCGAAGTTCATGGTGTGCTCCTGTCCCACTTTTCACACCCGAGCGAAAGGATCGTCAACACGCGCTGAAAACCGCGCGCAGCGTGTACACTAGGCTGAGCGGCGTATGCTTCGCTTACACGCTCTCATCGTTCCAAGGAGTCCGCGCTGACCTTCCGATTAGTCGACCCCAATGGCAGGGTCAGGCCAAGAACAGCTGAGTTTCGGGGGCTCGCGTTGGCGAGTTTGGGCGTCAGTCTGTTTTTGCCTGGCTGCCCACTCACGGACAATTACTTCACTCGAGATCCGTTCGCTGCCGCGGGGCAGTCGGGCACGTCGAGTGGCGCGTCCGGACTCGGCGCAACCGCTGGCGCGACCGGCGCTCTTAGCGGAGCGGGCGGCGATCCAGCGAGTAGCGGCGCGGCGAGCGGCGGAACAACCAGCGCCGGTGCGCCGAGCATCGGTGCAGCCGGCGAGGATGTCGCAAGCGGCGGGACAGCGGGCAGCGATGCCGGGAACGGCGGCAGAGCAGGCGAACCCACGGCGGGCAATACCGCGACCGGTGGCACGAGCGCGGCGGGTGGTGCACCGCCGAGCGCAGGCAGCGCAGGCGCCAACCCGTTCTTTCAACCGCTCTGCGACGAGGCGATCGTCAAGGGGAGCCCCTGCGACGCGTCGAGCGTTCAAGTTTGTTACAGGCGGTGTGGGCCAGACAGCATCGGCTACAAATCAGAGACCTGCCAATTCGGATCCTACATGGAGCAGTCGGGGTGCAGCTTCCCGACTGCCGCGAACTACTCCTGTTACAAGATCCCGCCGAGCCTGCCCAAGGAGTGCCCGGGAACGGTGCCCCGCGCGGCTCAGGAGTGTCAGGTTTCCACCTGTATTGCCTGCTTTGGTGGCAACGTGAATAACCCTCAATACCAGGACTCCACGGGTATGCAGAAGGAAGGTTATTGCGTCTGCTCGAGCGCAGGTCTCTGGACCTGCGCCAGTACGACGTCGTGGCCTTGCCCGGACGGCGCCGGCTGCGACTAAACGAGCGCCGACACGCCGCTCACTGATCGAGCTCGAGCGTCTCGACTTCGACGATCGGGCGAGTGCCGGACAGATCTTCGAGCTTGCGGCGCGCCGCGCGGCGCACGAACTCTGCCAAGCCGAGGCCGCGACCCCCGCGGAAGTTTTCCACGGCGTGCGCGATTTCTTTGGCGACCGCGCGCAGCGCTTGCTCGTCGTTGTCGACCAGCGGCACTCCGCGGGTGCGCACGGCCGGCGGCGCGGCGAGCTTGTCCGCGCGATCGATGGCCAGCGAGACGAAGGCGATGCCCAAGCGGCCGAGTTCGATCCGCCGCTGGTGCGTCTGACTGGAGAGCGCTTCCCCGCCGACGGCGATCGCCACGCGGCCGTGCGGCACGCGCTCGTCCTTCCAAACCTTGTGACCGTCGCACACCACCGGCGTGCCGTTTTCGACGACGATGGTCTCGTTGACGCCCAGATCCTGCGCCAACTCTCGATGGCGCTGCAAGTGATGCAGCGTGCCGTGCACGGGCAAGAAGCAATTGGGGCGACAGAGCTCGATCATGCGAGTTTGTTCGCTGCGCCCGGCGTGGCCGCTGGTGTGCACCCCGGGATCACTGAAGCGGGTCTTCAAGGTGATCCCGGCGCGCAGCAGATCGTTCATCATGGCAAAGACCGGTCGATCGTTGCCCGGGATGATCCGGCTCGAGAAGATCACGGTGTCGCCTTCGGCCAACGAAAGGCGCGGGTGTTGGCCGATGGACAGACGCTTCAACGCCGAGTTGCGCTCTGCCTGCGTGCCGCCGGCGAGCACGAGCAGCCGCTCGCGCGGCACGCTCGCGGCGAGGTCCGCCGACACGAGCAGATCGCTCGGCCAAGACAGGCGCCCGATTTGCCGAGCGACCTGGCACTGAGTCTCCAAGCTGCGCCCGAACAGGCACAGCTTGCGGCCGGTGCGCTGCGCGATCTCGCCGAGCAAGATCAGGCGCTGGATGTTGCTGGCGAACATCGCGATCACCACCCGCGCCGGCGCGTTTGCGACCAATTCTTCGAGCGCGGCGCCTACCCCGCGCTCGGAGCCGGTGCGCACCGGGACGTCGATGTTGGTGCTATCGCTGAGCAGCAGGGAAATTCCCTGATCGCCGAGTTCGGTCAGGCGCGCTTCGTCCGTCGGCTCACCATCGGGCGGGTCGGGATCGAAATTGAAGTCTCCCGTGTGCAGCACGCTGCCCGCGGCGGTGCGCATGTGCAGGGCGCTGGCCTCGATGATCGAGTGCGCGACGCGCACCGGCTCGATCGTGAACGGCCCGACTCGATATTCACGGCCCGCGTGCGCCTCACGCAGATCCAACTCCGCGGGCGCGAACTGATGTTCCAACAGACGCCGCTTGGCGATCTCGAGCGCGTGCGGTGGCCCCCAAACCGGAAGCTCGATCTCGGACAGCAAGTACGGCAGCGCGCCCAGGTGGTCTTCATGACCGTGGGTCAGGAACACGCCATGCAGGCGCTCGCGCTGCGCCAAGAGCCAGCTGAAGTCCGGATGCCAAACGTCGATGCCCACGTCGTCATCGGCGAAGGCCGCGCCGCAATCGACGATCACGATGCCGTCTGCCTGCTCCAGCGCGAAGCAGTTCATGCCAATTTCCCCGAGCCCTCCGAGGGGGACGATGCGAATCTGATTGGGCGCTAAACTTGGGGGAAATTGCACGCTGGGGGGCCTACCTGAGGAACATCGGGGTGTAGCACGAGTCGCCCCCGGGCATTTGTCAGTTGTATTGACCGGTGATAGAGCCGTCTCGGAGCACTCACGTGGCAGAAATCAAACCCGTAACGCCTGAAGAAGCCGCCGAATTGCTGAGCCAAGGACACGTCTACGTGGACGTGCGGAGCGAACCCGAGTTCGAAGCGGGCCACCCAGAAGGCGCGTTGAACGTGCCGCTGCTCAACGCGGGACCGGTCGGCCTAGTGCCCAACCCGGAGTTCCTGGCGGTGATGGAGAGCGCTTTCGGCAAAGACGAAGCGCTGGTGATCGGCTGCAAAGCGGGCGGGCGCTCCAAGCGCGCTTCTGAAATGCTCGCCCAGGCCGGTTTTTCACGGCTATCCGATCAGGTTGCCGGCTTCGACGCCGGGAAAGACGCATTTGGCCGGACCATCCCCGGCTGGAGCCGCAGCGCGTTACCCGTGGCGACCGGAAAACCCGCGGGCCAAGCCTACGCCGACGTCAAACAGCGCAAGCCGCGCTGAGCGCGGCCCTAGCCGCAGGAGCGAGCCTCTGTTAGGCACCCGCGGGAGATGATCCCGCGCTACACGCCCAAGGCATTCGCTGAGCTCTGGTCCGACAAAACCCGCTACGGCATTTGGCTCGACGTGGAGCTGGCTGCTTGCCAGGCCATGGAGACCGAGGGCCTGGTGCCCAAGGGGACGGCCGCCAGCATTCGGGCCAAGAACATCGCGCTCGATCCGGCCAAGATCGACGAAATCGAGCGCACGACGCGGCACGACGTGATCGCGTTCTTGACCCACGTCGAGCAGCTCGCGGGCGAGCCGGCGCGCTGGCTGCACCGCGGCATGACCTCGAGCGACGTGCTCGACACGAGCTTCGCGATCCAGTTGGCGCGCGCCGCGGATCTGCTGCTCGAGCGGGCCGACGCGCTGATCGCGGCGCTCGCGACGCGCGCCAAGGAGCACGCTCGGACGCCCCAGATCGGACGCTCGCACGGCATCAGCGCGGAACCCGTCAGCTTCGGGATCGTGCTGGCCGGTCACTTGGCGGAGATCAAGCGCGGCCGCCTGCGGCTGGCGCGCTCGCGTCAGGAAATCGCGGTCGGCAAGATCGCCGGCGCAGTCGGGACCTACGCGCACCTGTCGCCCGAGCTCGAGGAACGCGCCTTGACCAGCTTGGGCTTGGGCGCCGAAACGGTCTCGACTCAGGTGGTCGCGCGCGACCGTCACGCCAGCTTCTTCGCCGCTCTGGCCTTGCTCGCGGCCGGCATCGAGCGCTTCGCGACCAACGTGCGGCACTGGCAGCGCAGCGAGGTGTGCGAGGCCGAAGAGCGCTTCTCCGCCGGACAAAAAGGCTCCAGCGCCATGCCCCACAAGCGGAACCCCGTGCTCAGCGAGAACTTGTGTGGCCTCGCCCGCGTCGTGCGCGCCGCCGTCACTCCGGCGCTGGAGAACATCGCGCTCTGGCACGAGCGAGACATTTCGCATTCATCGGTCGAACGCATGCTGGCGCCCGACGCGACCACCACGCTCGGCTTCATGCTCGAGCGCTGTACCGGGCTGGTCGAGGGCTTGGTCGTTTACCCCGAGAACATGAAACGCAACCTCGATCGCAGCGGCTCCTTGTTCTTCAGCGAAGCCATCCTGCTGGCCCTGATTGGCAAAGGCCTCGGTCGACAGGAAGCGTACGTGCTCGTGCAGCGCAACGCGATGAAGGCCTTCCAGGGTGAGGGGCAATTCCGCGCCCTGCTGGGCGCAGATGGCGACGTATCCGCGCGGCTGTCAGCGGCCGAGCTCGATGAGTGCTTCGATTTGGAGCACTCACTCCGCTTCGCTGAGCAAATCGTCGACCGCGCGATCCGCGCCTGACGAGAGCGCGCGGCGCACCGGGCGTTCGCGCAGGTAGCGCCGCATGATCAGCAGCAAGATGCTGAGCGCGTGCCACGCGCGCACGCCGCTCTGCTCGTCTCCATACACCGGCCGCACCGGAACTTCGACCACGGACAGGCCGCGCGCGGCGAGCATCCCCAGCAGATCATTCGGGTAACCGAAGCGCGGCCAGAGCTCGTCGAGCGGCAAGCAGAGGGCGGCGGTGCGTGAAATGGCGGTGTAGCCGCACTGGCAGTCGTCCACGCGCAGGCCGGTGGCGAGGCGCGTGGCGATCGCCAACACGCGCCCCGCGAGGCGACGCGCCAGCGGCATGTCGGTCCGCTGCGCGTGTTGAAAGCGATTGCCCTTCACGTAGCTGGCCTGACCGAGCGCGACCGGTTCTACGACCTGTGCCAGGTCCTCGGGGGCCATTTGCGCGTCCCCGGCCATGACCACCAGCACGTCACAATCAGCGGCCAGGGCGGCGCGGTAGCCGCTCACGATGGCGGCACCGACGCCTCGGTTCTGTGCGTGCACCACGAGTTCCACGCGCGGATCAGCTGCATTGAGGACCACCCCGGCCGTTCCGTCATCGCTCGCGTCGTCGACGACGACGATCCGATCCACGAAAGCGGGCATACTAGCGAGCGTTCGCTCGATCAAACGCGCTTCTCGAAAGCAGGGAACGACGACGGCGACCTTCGCCGATTTCCACATGCCCGTCGGCTAACACTTTCCGGACGGGCTGGAAAGCCAGAACCACTCGATCAGACTTCGGCGCGCTCAGCTCACGATCGTCAGGGTAGGCACGCGCGACGAGAGGAACCGGCGGACGGCTGCGGTTGCCTCACCGCTCGCACGGGTCGACGCCAGCTCGCAATCGCCTTTTGCCGGTAATCTCCCGGCGAAACGCGGCCAATCATGTTCAGGGAGCTCGGAGCGAAAGTAGTACTAAGCTGCCTCCCGCATCATGCGAACGCGTCGCGCGCTCAGCTTCGTTCTCGGCGGTCTGGCATTGGCTCTGCTCGCGAGCTTCGTGTGGGCGCATGTATCCTTCCCGAGCGACCGCACCCCAGAAGGTGCTTACCTGCGCGTCGTGATCGCCGTCAATCGCGGGCGCGCGCAAGATTTTTTTGCCTACACCGAAACCCGCGCCCAGCACGCTTGCTATACGATCCGCGACTACCGCAAGAAGACGCGCGAGCGCGTGCTGCAAAGCTTTCCCGAACCGGAGCGTTCGCGGCTTGCTGCCGAGTACGCGGAAGAGGCCGCCGCGCCCGACGGCGCAGACGTGCTCGCCATCTACGCCAAGAAGAACGGCTGGATGAACCGCTTGCGTAAGGACATGTCCGGTGTCGCTCGGATCGAAGTGCAAGGAGAGCGCGCGACCGTGCAGACCGCGCATGGCACCCGCTACCCGTTTCGCCGACGCGACAACGGGATCTGGGGCCTCACCCTGTTCACGGCCACGCTCGGCGCGGAAGCCGAGAAGGCCGCGCGCGATTTGGCGTTGATCGACAAGGCCGCGAGCGACTACGAGCACGCGGCGAAGCTGGGGGCGAAGTGAAGCGCTGGCACGCCGCCACTACCCTTGGCCTGCTCGGTCTTTCGTGCAGCGGTGAACCGCACAAACCCGCTGTTCCGGGGCAAAATTCGCTGCTCTCCAGCGCTCCGCCCACGGTCAATTACAAGAGCCCGGCGAGCTTTCGCTATCACCCGACGAGGCAAGCACCCGTGCAAGCCGAGCGACGGCTGAGCGACGGTCGCCTGCTGCTCGCTGGCAAGCGCGGCGAACGTTGGCTGCTCGATCCAGTCACGCACAACTTGGCCGCCGGCGCGAACCTCGCGCCCGAAGACTTGATCGCCGTGCTCGACGGAGACACGGGCTTTTGGTTCGTGGGACAGAGCGGCACCAGCTACGAGGCCAAGGACCCCCTCGGTGGTTTCGTGCGCTCGAGCGCTCCGCTCGAGCCGCTCGTCCGAGTCAGCGCCGCGCGCCACTCGATCGTCGGCATCCCGGCCGATCGCTCACTTTCTCGCAGCACGGACGGCGCCGCCTCCTTTACGCGCGTGGGTCCCAAAGAGGTGTCGTTCGCCGACGTCGAGCTCGGCAGCGATGGCATCGGGCTCGCGCTCGCCCTCCCCGAAGCCATTTGGCTGACTCGCGACGAAGGCGCGAGCTGGTCGCTGCTGCCGGGCAAGACGCACGGCGCGTTTGCGCTGACGCGCGACCGGCAGGGGCACGTGCGTGTCGACACCGTGTTCGGCCCCCATCGCTTCGCTGACGCCCCGCCGCGCCTGGAACCCGGCCTGAGCCCGAGCGCAGGCCAAGATTTGCCGACGAATGCGCCGCCACGGGGCCCTGACGCCGCTGCCCTGGCCGACGGGCGAGCGATCGTGCTGGGCGGACGATACCTCGAGATCGCTGCCTCACCGGCGCGGCCGAGCGACTACGAACTTTGGCAAGGTCCACTCGACGGCAAGCTCGAGCCGAGCGCCTTGCCGATGCTCAAGGACTGCCGCGCAGCACGGCTCGCGGGCTTCGATCGCTACCTCGAGCTTGCCTGCCTGCGCGGCTCGAGCGAAGGCGGCAGCATACCGATCTGGTTTTTTCGCAGCGAAGATAGCGGTCGTCACTTCGAGCCCGAACCATTCACGAGCTTCGGCACGCTCTCGGGCTTTCGGTTCGCGCTCGGGGCCTCGGGCGCGCTGCTCGCGACCGGCCTGTGCAGCTCGCCCAGTCCGGGCTGTAGCACGGGCGGCATGTTCCTGCGTCGAGAGGCGTCACGCGATGCGCCGCGCGAAAAGCGTCCGAGCGGCGCTGCCGCGCTGCCGCGCGCCAAGTTCGAGCTGTTTGCCGCGGCCACGCCGAGCTTGGCGGAGAGCGCGCTCGGACTGACCTTCTCTGCGAACGGCCGCGTTGCGTACGCCATCGGTCGCCGTTCGAAGACCGGCGCGCTGGCCACGTTCGTGTCGCACGACGGAGGCAAGAACTTCGAGGTCCACGACCTCGATCTGGTGCGCGCGGACTCCGAAGACGAAGACCAATATTGGGAGCACACCCAATCTTCGGTACGACTCGAATCCTTCGCCGCCGCCGAAGATGGCTCGCTTTCAGTCGTTTTAGCCGATCGTCAGGGGCGCGCTCTGATCGTCATCGATGAGCAAGGGCGGCTGCTCTCCGGCTCGAAAGCGCCGGACTCGCGGGCGCTCGTGGCCGCCGTTGGCATGCGCGCGTTCGCGCTCTCGGTCAACTCGCGAAAGACCTGGGAATCGCTGGACGGCGGCGTGACTTGGCAGAGCCTGTCGCGTTTTCCGGTCGCGCTGTGCGCGCCCGACGGCGAGTGCGAGATCAAGCTGCAATGCGCGCCCGCGGGCTGCGTGATCGGCAGCGAAGTATCGCGCATCGGCTGGATCGGCCAGAGTGAGGACGAGCTCAACGCGCTGCCGCCAGCGAGCCGAGAGTCGAGCCCGCTCACGGAACGCAAGGTCCGTACGCCGATCGCCTGCGCGCTCGACGAGGCTCGCTGGCAAACACTGCCGGGAGTACGTGAGCTGCCCAACTCTCATGATGCGGCGTTCGGTAAAATTAGCTTCGTCGCCTTGTCCACCGATCCCGCCCACGCTGCGGCCGCGGTGATCCATGGCTTCGGCGGGCCGCGCCCGCGCCTTCAAACCGTGAGCTTGCTGAAGCCGGTCGATCGCCCCAGCGACTACGCCTACCTGGCCTTGGATCAAGTGGAAGGGGCCGCGGCGCTTCGCTATCGGTTGCCCGAAGATCCGGCAAAAGATAGCCATTTGCGCAACATCGAGCTGGCTTGGGACAACGCGCTCTCCGGACAAGTGGGGCACGCTCGCTTGGCCGATGGCGGGCCGGTCGCGCCCGCCGACTATCAACTCGGCGATTCGGTGCAGCGCGCCGATCCCGACTTGCTCAGCATCGGCGAAGGTGGGCTCTATCTACGCCTGCACCATACGGCGGGCGACGCGCAAGACACGTGGTTCTTCGACGGTCGCACGAGCGCGCGCATCCCCCCCGTGAAGTGGCCGATCGCCGCCAACGTGCGCGGCCGCACCGAGATGGCGCGCACTGAGGACACGCACGTGCCGCTGATGCTGTTCGGACGCGGCACCGCGGTCGCGCGCGCCCGCCGAGTCGGCGCAGACTGGGAGTTCGACGCCGAAACCACTGCGCTACCCGATCCCAGCGCATTCGGGCAGAGCCTGCTCAGCAACGTCGCCTACCTAGGCAAAGCGTCGGGCTTGTACGTGCAAGCGCAAACCGGCGAAGGCGCACGCGCCAGCGCTGCTTATTATGCATTTCGCGCCAGCGGCAACGTGATGGGGCCGAAAGTGCCGGTGCCCAGCCAAGCCAACTTGTCCGATCGCCCGGCACGCTGCAGTGAGAGCGTGCTCCAAACCACGCCGCGCATCGACACCGCCTTCTTGCCCGGCACTCGGCACCCGATGTTGGTCTCGGACAGTTCGGATCCGCCTCGGCTATTTCTGAGCTCGGGAGCCGTGTTGTACGGCACTCCAGAAAACGCTTGTGCGACGGCCCTCGACGCCAACGAAGTGGCGTTCGACGGCGCGGCGCTGCGTCGCGAACGCGCCCTACTGCTGCTCGAGGATTTGGAGCACAGCTGGCTGTTTCGCTCTGCGCCTGACTCGAACGCGGTGCAATATCGTACCATGAAGTGCCACTTCGAGCCCGATCTCGAAATACCGAGCGAGGTCTACCGCGCGCCGGGCACGCTCGTGCCACGCGGCGGCTAGCGCTGAACGCGCTGGCAGAGCAACCTGCCGCTGCCAGCCCTGCCGCTGCCAGCCCTGCCGCTGCCAGCCCTGCCGCTGCGGTAGAGATCTTCAGCGGGCCCATGCTAGTGAGGCAGCATGATTGATCACACCGGACTCGACGTAAGTGATGCAGCAAAGAGCCGTCGCTTCTACGAGCAAGCGTTGGCGCCCCTCGGCTACCAGGTGTTGATGGAAGTACCGACTGAGTTCACCGGCGGTGCGATGGTGCTGGGCATGGGCGTGCCGCCCAAGCCTGATTTTTGGATCCACGAAGGCACGCCGCAGAAGCCGCACGTACACATTGCATTCCAAGCTGCCGATACCGCCACGGTCGACGCATTCTACAAAGCAGCCATGGCAGCGGGCGGCAAAGACAACGGCCCTCCGGGCCTGCGTCCGCACTACCACGCAGGCTACTACGGCGCGTTCGTGCTCGACCCCGACGGGCACAACATCGAAGCCTGTTGCCACACCGCCAGCTGAACCGCGCGGCCCAGCGCTCGGCCTCGAGCTGAGCCCGGTCAGCGTCGGCGCGATCATCGCTTCGGTCTCGAACGCGAGCAGGCTCTCGCTCGCCTCCGCTCCGAGGCGCGGCGCCTTCATGATCGGCGGCCGCTGGCGCCGGGCTTGCTGACCCGAAAGATCTCGCCCATGCCACCCCGTGGACGCGCTCACCCACCGCCCCCAACCCAACCCCTCAGTTGCCGATGCGGTGTCAGGCGCGCCGCAACGTAATCAGCGCGATCTCGGGAGGCACGGCTAGGCGCATCGGGGGGCCCGTCGTGCCCAGGCCGGCGTTGACGTACATCGCGGTTTTTCCGGAGTACACCAAGCCTCGCGAGCGTTGGCCCGTGAGGCGGGCCAGGTTCAAGCGCTGGCTCAGGAACGGAACGCCGAGTTGCCCGCCGTGGGTGTGCCCGGTCAAGATCAAGTCCGCGCCAGCAGCGGCAGCGGCGTTGAACGTCGACGGGTAGTGCGCGAGTAACACGACCGGCGCGCCGGGCGCGCACGCCTGGATGGTGCTGATGACCGCTGGCGCCGTGGCCAGGCGACCATCGATGCCGGCCACGTTCAACATCGCAGCGCCACGACGAATGACTTGCGACGAGTTGCGCAGCACCGCAGCTCCGTGCTCGACGACGAGCCGCGCGAGTTCGTCGTTGTTCGATTGATCGTGGTTGCCCATCGACACGAACACGCCGTCCTTGGCGCGCAGCGCTCCGAGCGCTTCGGCAACATCGCGATAGAAGCCGCGCCCGCTAGTCACGAGATCGCCCGTGACCGCCACCAAATCCGGTTCGAGCGCGTTGCTCATGGCCACCCACTCGAGCGCACGAGCTTTGGGATCGAAGCTGCCGACGTGCAAATCGCTCAGTTGAGCGATGCGATAACCCTCGAATTCTAGCGGCAAACCGGCGATCGCCACGTCCATGCGGCGAACCCGCACGAAGCGCCGTTCGATCCAGATCGCCCAGATCGACATCAGCAGCCCGAGGCCGTACAGGTAACCCTCGCTCAGCCGCCAATATTCGAAGCCCGCGCGGCCAACCGAGCCCCGCCATGCGCCGAGCCCGAACGCCAGCAGCGCGCACAGCGGGCTCAGCAGCAGCGCCAAGGTGCTGGCTCCGAAATGCACGAACAACGGCTCGTCGAGCGCGCGCGTGATCCAACGCGGCCGAGGCTCGTCGCGCATCTGGGCGATGAAGCGGCGCAGAGTGATGAAGTACAGCGCCGCGCCTGCGCCGAGCGCGCTCACCGTGGGCACGTAACGCGACAACGAAAGCGCGAACAGCGCGTTGGCGCAGGCGATCACGCCCACCGGCAGCCAATACAGGCGCTGTCGAAAGCGCCTGGACGCGTTCGAGCCCGAGCGACGCGCAGAAGCGGCGTGGCTCGGGCTCGGGACGGCTTCGCTCAGGCTTTCACCAGATCAGCGAGCTTGGCCTTGGTGGTCAGGCCGACGTGCTGGGCAGAGCGCTCACCGTTCTTGAACACCATCACCGTGGGCACGCCGCGAACGCCCAGCTTGCCGGCAGTGATCGGGGAGTCATCGATGTCGAGCTTGCCGACTTTGACCGTTCCATCCAGATCACCCGCGAGCTGATCGATGATCGGCGCGAGTTGTTTGCAGGGGCCGCACCAGGTCGCCGTGAAATCCACCAGGACCGGAACTGTCGATTTCAGGACTTCCTGCTCGAAGTTGAGGTCGTTGAAAACATGAACCTTATCGGATGCCATTGGGACCGCTCTCCTGCACTGTGGCTGGTGATTGAGTAACGTCAGGCAAGATAATGCTTGTTCAGGGGTCAGGGAACCCCCCGCAGCCCAGATGCACGCGGCCATCGGCCCCGGCTACTCGGTCGTGCGCCTCGCAGCGCCTATTCCGTAGGCCCGTGCAAGGAGCCTGGGTGCGCCGCCCCAAACGGTGCAATATCCGGCCCTTATGAGACGTGCGAGCGAAGAAGTCGGCGCCGAATTCGCCGAGAGTTTGCCGGGAGAGCCGTGGAATTCGGCGTGGACGGCCGATAAAGTGATCGAGACGCTCGGACCGCTCGCGAGCGACGAGCGCCAGGCGCGGATTCAGTCGGTCATCGACCAGCGCTTGGAGAGTGTGACCGTCCTGCTGGACGCGCCGCACGATCCTCACAACGGCTCGGCCGTGATGCGCTCCTGCGATGCCTTCGGGGTGCCGACCGTACATGTGGTTGCGCGCGTCGAATCGTTCATGATCGCTCGCCGCATCACCAAGGGCACCGAGCGTTGGCTGGAAGTGCACGACCACAAGACTCCAGAGGCCGCCGCGCAGCATTTGCTGGAACGCGGCTTCGAATTGGTAGCGACGCATCCCCAGGGCGAACTCACGCCGCCGGACTTGGCGCACATCCCACGGCTCGCGTTGCTGCTCGGCAACGAGCACGACGGGATCTGCGAGCCGCTCTTGCGCCACGCCAAGCGCGCCGTACGCATTCCGATGCGCGGTTTCGTGGAGAGCTTGAACGTGAGTGTAGCCGCAGCGGTGCTCTTGTCGGCAGCCACCCAGGGCCGGACCGGTGATCTGCCGCACGCGGAGAAGCGCCGCTTGTATGCCCGCGCGTTGTACCGTTCGGTGCCGCGAGCCGCCGAGATCCTGGCCGCAAGCCTAGTACGCTGAGCCGAGGCAATGAAGCAGCGCTGGGCCGAACGCGAAGAAAGCCAACAAAAACAAGGAGTGTTGTTTCAAATCCGGCGGGGGCGTATTAGCGTTCCGCCCCACTCCGATGCCCCGGCACCCCCATGAACTCAGCGTTGTCGGCACCGGCACCCGCATTACCGGCCGCATCAGCGGAAACGGTGCCCTGCGCATCGAGGGTCGGGTCATGGGTGACGTCAACGTCAACGGCGACACCGAGGTAGCCGAAGGCGCGAGCGTCGAAGGCAACCTGAACGGCGAGAGCCTGGACATCGCCGGCAGCTTGCTGGGCGATGCCCGCGCGAGCGGCGCGATCGCCGTGCGCAGCTCGGCACAGGTCCGCGGTGAGCTACGCGGCACGGAAATCTCGATCGAAGCCGGCGCGCGCGTTTCGGTGCGGCTCGAGACGGAGTTCGAGCTCGATTTCGGCACCGCTCAGAAGCGCCGCTGAATCATTTTTCTCAGCAACTGGAAGAGGCGACACGGATGGCAGGCACGGTGATTGGAGAAGGGCTCACCATCGAGGGTGACATCTCGGGCGACGAAGAAATCGTGATCCACGGCAACTTGCGCGGCCGACTCACGACCACCGACGCGGTGACCGTCGGCGGCACGGCCGTCGTCGGCGCGGACATCACTGGCGCTAGCTTGAGCGTGGCCGGCCAGGTCACCGGGGACGTCACGGCGTCCGAGCGCGTCGACATTCAGGCAGGTGGCAAGCTCGTCGGTGACATCAAGGCCGCGCGCTTCACGATCGCAGACGGTGCCTCGTTCAAGGGCAACGTCGATATGGAGGTTTGAGGCGCATGGCCGAAACTTCGGTGATCGGCGCGGGAACCATCGTCAGCGGACACGTCCGCGGGCAGGGCTCGCTCGAAATTTTGGGCCGCGTCGAGGGCGACGTGAGCGTCACGGGCAATGTCGTCATCGGCCCCGCAGGGCGCGTGCGCGGCAACATCAGCGGCGCGGAGCTGACCATTTCAGGCCACGTGCAGGGTGATTTGCGCGGCACGCAGGCCGTGCTGCTCGAACCAGGCGCGCGCGTCGCAGGCGATATTTCCGCGCCGCGCGTGGGCATCGCGCCCGGAGCCTTGGCGCGCGGGCACGTGCAGACCGAGGGAGAACCCGCGCCTGTTGTAGCTCGCGCGGCAGCGCCGGTCGCCCGTCCGCTGGCTCCACCCGCGCGCGTCGCGCCGACGCCCGTGTCGCAGACAGCGCCTGCTCGACTCGAAGCAAAGCCGCTGCCTGCGCTGGCCAGAGCCGAAGCCAAGGCGCCACCAGCGCTAGCCAAGGTCGAGGCCAAGCCGCCACTGCCGCCGCCAACGCCGACTCGAGTCGAGGGCAGGCCGCCGCTGCCGCCGCCGCCGAAAATGGCGCCGCCCAAGCCTGAGGTGCGTAAGCCAGATCCTGCGCGGGTCGCGCCTGCGCCGCCGCAAGCGGAATTCACGCCCGTGCGTCCCATCAAGCCTGAAGCGCGTCGGCCACCGCCGCCGGTCGTGCCCGTGATCAGCAAAGGCACGAAGGCGAAAAAGAAGAAGAGCCACGACTGAGCTTCAGCTACGGTTCGGGCATGCTCGACCCGACGAAACGTGCGCGCCTGATCGATCTACTTCGTGAGCTGAGCTTCGAGCGTCGCCGCGTGACGCTCGCCTCCGGTCGCGAGAGTGACTTCTTCATCGACTGCAAGCAGACCATCCTCACCGCCGAAGGCCACGCCTTGGTCGGTGAGCTGATGTTCCAAGCCTTGGATGATTTGCCGACCTGCGACGCCGTCGGTGGCGTCGAGCTCGGCGGTTGTCCGCTGGCGAGCGCGGTGTCCTTGGTCAGTTTTCAAAAGGGCCGCCCGCTGACCGGCTTTTACGTGCGCAAGGCGCGCAAAGACCACGGCACGGCGAAACTCGTCGAGGGCGACAAGTCACTCAAGCCCGGCACCCGCATCGCGCTCTTGGAAGACGTAGTGACCACCGGCGGTTCCAGCTTGAAGGCGGTAGAAACGTTGCAGGCTGCAGGTGCGGTGGTGGTGGGAATTATCGCACTCGTCGATCGCTTGGAAGGCGGCGCAGACACCATTCGTTCGGCAGGGTTGCCGCTTCTGACCCTGTCGACGCGCGCCGACTTCATGGAGTAGCCTGAGGCAGATGCCCGCGCTCCGCCCGACTTCCGGTCGACGTTACCAGGAGCGGGTCGGGCTGGCCGCGCAGCAAGTTCAACGTCGGCTCGCGTTGCTGGGCGCGCTCGCCGCGTTGCTCGTGTGTCACCCGGCGCGCGCCGGCGAAGGACCGAAGGAGCGCGCGATCAGCACCGACGAAGTGGTGTCCTGGCTCGATTCAGAAGGCGACGCGCGCGCCGACCAGGGCGCAGGCGAACAGGAGCTCACGCCGCTCCCACCGCCGCGGCAGCGAGGCTTCGTGGTCGAGAGCGGCATCGGCGTCTTGGGCCAAATCGGAGAGATGAAGCACACCTCGCCGGTCGCGCCCTGGTTTCACCTACAGGTCGGCTACGAACCCCTGCGCTTCTTGATGGTGTTCGTGGAGGGCGATCTAGTGCTGTCCAACACCTCCTACGCTGCCCCGCCCCCACCACAGCGCACGTATGGCTTGTGGGGCGTCGGAGCAGGCTTGCGCGGCACCGTCAAACCGAGCGACCGCGTCGGCTTATACCTTCAGGCCAGCGTCGGCGGCGCTGAGGTAACCGGCGATGTGCTCTCGACGTACGGCTACAACGACGCGGACGAGTTCAACTTGTACCTGGCGGCCGAGCTCGGCGCGGAGTGGTACCAAATCAGCCCTCACTGGGCGCTCGCCGTACATGGCGGTGTGCGCGACTACACCGCCACGTTCAAGCGGGAATTCAGCAACCAGCCGCCCTTGGCCTGGGTTTCCGGTTTGGCCCTGCGCTACACCTTTTAGAGTTTTTGGCAGGGCCGGGAACGATTCCCGCTTGCCTTCGAGCCAAGTGCTAGTAGAAAAAGCCTCTTCTTTGGCTCTTTCCGGGCGGTAACGTGAGTTCCGTCCGCGCTCGTCGGCGTGAAGTCACGTTCGGCCAAGCGGAAGGTTCGCGAGATTGGATAGCGATCTGGCTGAATCGATTTCTGCGCTGCGCGACATATTCGTGCAGCGCCACGTGCGAGCCAAGTTCGGCAAAGCCGAGGCGGCAGCGGTGGACCGGCTCAAGGCACAGTTGAAGCTGCCGCGGCGCTTCCGCGAGTTCTTGCTGGCCGCCAACCCGGAAGACGTGGAAACACGCACGCCCGTCGAGCGGGTCAAGCTGATCCCCGCCGAGCGCCTGATCGAAGAGCAAAACGGCTTCGCCTTGGCTGAGACCGGCACGCTGCGTTCGGGCGCCGCCGCGAACGGCTGGCGCTCGGGTTGGATCATCATCGCGCACAGCTCTTTGCTCGGCGATCCGTATTTCTTGGACGTCTCGAGCCCCGACCCCGAGGGGGACTGCCCCGTGTACACCGCCATGAGCGGCACCGAGCAGTGGAAGCCGCGGCTGTGTGCCTCCAGCTTCGCCATGTTCCTGCGCATTTTGGCGGTGGGCATGGACGTCGCCAAGGGCTTCCCCGAGGACGACATCGACATGGACGACGAACAAGTCTTCCGCGAAGCCCTGGGCCCGAAGATCCGCGAATACGATCCCGCAGCGCTCAAAGCTGGGCACTGGACATGACCGCGATCGCCGCGCTGCGCTCGTTCGAGCAGGGCACAGCGGAATACGACGCGCTGCTTTCGCGCCTCACCCGCCGTGGCGAGAGTGATTTGGATCGCGTCGAGCCTGCCGTGCGAGAGATCTTGAGCGCGGTGCGCAGCGAAGGCGACGCGGGCCTCAAGCGCTACGTCGAGCGCTTCGAAAAGCGCTTGCCCAAGGCCTGGCTCGAGCGTGACTACGGCGGCGAGGCCGCGCTTGCCGGCCTGCCGAAACCGGTCGCCGAAGCGCTGCTCGAAGGCGCAGCGCGCATCCGTCGCTATCACCAACGCCAAGCGGAGAGCCTGGGCGGCTTCGAATACACCGAGCAAGGTGTCACGCTCGGCAGCCGCGTCACGCCGCTCGCGCGCGTGGGCGTGTACGCCCCCGGCGGCAAGGCGCGCTATCCGTCGAGCGTGCTGATGTGCGCCGTACCCGCGCAAGTGGCCGGCGTGACCGAGATCATCGTCGCCAGCCCGGACACCAGCCCGGAAGTGCGCGCCGCCTGTCATTTGGCGGGCGTGCACGCCTTGCTGGATGCCGGCGGAGCGCAGGCCATCGCAGCCCTGGCCTACGGCACCGAATCGGTGCCGCGCGTGGACAAAATTGTCGGTCCCGGAAACATCTACGTCGCCGCGGCCAAGCGCTTGGTCTTCGGTGAGGTCGACATCGACAGCATCGCCGGCCCGAGCGAGATCTTGGTCGTAGCCGACAGCAGCGCCGACCCGGTGCTGATCGCGGCCGATCTGTTGTCGCAGGCCGAGCACGACGAAGCCGCCTACCCGCTACTGGTGACGAGCGACGCTTCCCTGGTGCCCCGGGTACAAGCCGAGTTGACGCGCCAGCTGTCGGACCTTCCGCGCAAGGCCATCGCCGATGCATCCGTCAGCAGCAACGGCTTCGCTTTGGTGGTGGCGGATCGCGACGGCCTGGTCGCGGTGGCCAATCAGCTGGCCGCCGAGCACGTGGCCGTGCACACCGTCGAGCCGCGCGCGCTCGCGGACCGCATCCTGCGCGCAGGCGCGATTTTCGTGGGTTCGATGACGCCCGAGGCCGCCGGTGACTACCTCGCTGGGCCGTCCCACGTGCTGCCCACCGGGGGCGCCGCGCGTTACGGCGCGCCGCTCGGCGTTTACGACTTCGTGTCGCGCACCTCGATCATCGACTACGAGCCGTCCGCGCTGATCGCGCAGGGCCCGAAAATTACCGCGTTCGCGCGTGCCGAGGGGCTCGAGGCGCACGCCCGCGCGGTCGAGTTTCGCACGCTGACCAAATCCTAACCGGCGCGCCGCCCGGGCATTGGTATAGTCTGTGGTCGCCTTTGTCTTCGGTACGAGGAGTGTCGATGTCCGCGAGCTTTATCCGTCGGCTGCTGATCGGTGCGGTTTTTACCTTGGGTGCTACCAGCTGCGCCAGTGAGCGAGCGCCGATCAATCGCGTCCAGGCCAACGCGCTGGAAAAATCGTTCTTCGTCGGCAAGGATCTGGCAGATCCGAAGGACAATCCGGAGTTCTACTACCGGCCGACGATCGTCGACGTCGACTACGGCGCTTCGCAGAGCCAGCTGTTCACCGCCAGCGGCGCGCAGAGCATGGCCCGCATCAGCTTCGAGATCACCGAAGATCTGCTGGTCGCGCGGCTGACCTACGAGCGGATCGCCGACACGGGCGGCAGCGGCACGCCGAACTCACCCGATCAGAACAGCGGTCAAATCGTGGCCGCGTTCAAGATCGAAAATCACTTCGACGTCAAGCGCAGCTACAACCCGACCACCGGCGAAGAGCTGAACATCATCGAGGAAAACTCGACCGACAGCCCTTGGTACGCGCGTCAGTTCATGCGCGTCGATTGGTCGCAGAACCTGATCACCAGCGCCTACCAGTTGGACACGCTGGCCGCGCTCACCGCCTTCGACGGCTCGTTCCGCTACGAGCCTGTCGCCTATTCTGCCGCGAATCCGGCCGATCCGGACGCGCCGAAGTTCGACGCCGAGAGCGGCTACTTCGACATCACGAACAAGGTGTTCGTCACGCCGGAGAAGGTGTTCACGCCCTTCGGCTACCTGCCGGCGTGCTTCCTCTCGCCGGATTTTTTCGGTGGCAATGGCCCGACGGGCAACTGCAACCCGAGCACGGTGAAGGTGCGCCTCTCCTTCCGGCGGGTGGTGGACCACGACTACGAGCCCGTGCATTGGGACGGCTCGCGCATGAGCATGTTCGGCATGTTCACCACCGGCACGGTGAGCCCCGATCGCCTCGGCTACGATCGGAACTACGGCGTCGTGGACGACAAGTGGTACCGCTTCGTCTCGCGCCACAATATTTGGCAGCGTAGCCACGCGGACGATGCCGAGGGCGAGCCGGTCGTTTGCTACACGGACAAAACCACGCCCGTCGGCGCGCTCCCCTCACGCGACGAGATCACCGGCGGCGGCGATCCCGGGCCCGACGGTACGGACGACGAATGCCAGGTGGTCGGCGGCGGCTCGCGCTGCGATCAATTCAGCCACAAGTGCACCCTGCCGTACGCCGCGCGAACCATCAAAACCTCGCCGTTTTATTTCGGGCCCGAGAGCGATCCGAGCCTGTTCGACGTGACGGCCGAGGCGCTCGCAGAATGGGATGGCGCGCTCCGCCAGGCCGCGCAAACCGCGCGCTACACTGAATGCATCCGCATTGGTGGCGGCGTCACGACCGAGGTGATCGAACGCTGCAAAGCCGCGTTCGACCCGAGCTTGGAAGCCGCGCTGGCGACGCTGCCCAAGGTGTTCACGCTGTGCCACAACCCGGTGCTCGAAACGGACGACCCGGCCTGCGGTGGCCCCGGCTTGCTCGCGCGCGTGGGGGACCTCCGCTACCACATGATCAACGTGATCCAGAAGCCGCAGAGCGCGTCGCCCTGGGGCATCATGGTCGACGCCGTGGATCCGATCACGGGTGAGGTCGTGGCCGCGAGCGTCAACCTGTGGAACTCGGTCACCGATCTCGCCGCGCAAGGCGCGGTCGATACCATGCGCTGGTTTTTGGGTGAGCTGTCGAACGCCGACATCAGCAGCGGCAACTATCAGAAGGGCCCGGTCAACGCGGACCAACGCGCGCCGCAATCGGCGTCCTCGTATCCGCCCATCCTGAGCACGGCCGAGGTGAAGTCACGGCTGGCCGCGCTCGACACCCGGCTGAACGACGGCACGAAGCTTGAGCTGCCCTCACCCAGCGTGGGCGCGCGCAAGCTGGCTGACTGGGCCGAGTCTGCGACGCGCCAGAAATTCGGCAATTTGGTGCTGGGCGCGGGCAACGCGGGCATCAACGGCCGAATGACGGCGGCGCGTGGCTCGCCGATCGAAGCGCAGCTGATGACCGCGCCGTACAAGCACCTGGCAGGCTTGGATCCGCGCCAGCAACCCAACGACGATCAGACCAACCGAGCCTCACCGCTGCGCGGCAATTTCGTCCAGTTCTTGGCCGACTTCGAGCAACAAAGGCAGGTACGCCTGGCTGCCCTGGGCAGCTGCTCGGAGGGAGCGCCCGAGCCGAACAGCATGGCTGACTGGGCGGCGATCATGAGCAAGAAGTTCCCGCTCACGGACGAGGATCCGGGGACGCCTGGCGTGCAAGCCTCGGCCGCCGCGGTCGCCGAACGCAACGGCAAGTGGCACGACTTCGTCCGCCGCCGGCTCACCCTCGGCTTGATCTTGCATGAGCTCGGTCATTCGATGGGCCTTCGCCATCAGTTCACTTCGTCCTTCGACGCGCTCAACTTCCGACCGCAGTACTGGCAGCTGCGCACGCAAAACGGCGCGCAAACCAAGGCCTGCACCGCGGACACGACCGACGGCGCCACGTGCACCGGGCCACGTTGGTACGACCCCATCACCCAAGCCGAGCGCGACGGTCTGATCTGGCGTTGGCAACAGACCTCGGTCATGGATTACGCCGGTGATTTGACGCAGGACACGCTCGGACTGGGCGCCTATGACCGAGCCGCGGTGCGCTTGGAGTATGCGGATGTAGCCGACGTCTGGGACGAGCCCGGGAGCGTGAGCTGCCGCCCGGGCGGCGTCGATCCGCTGGGAAATCAAGCCGCGGACGCCTCGTGCACGCCGAAGGGCACCGCGCTGCACTCGCTGCTCGACGGCTTCGGCGGGCTGACTGGCCCTCTGTACAACGACGGTCGCCAATATTTTCACTACTCGCAGCTCCACAAACAGTTGAATCTGATCCGGGACTGCCAGCCCGCCGACACCAGCCCGCCCGCCGATTGGGACGAGGCCAAAGACGGCGTGTACAGCCCGGAGTTCGACGGCGAGATCGTGGCGGGCACCGTGTGCAAGGGCATCCCCACTGACTACGTTCCGTACCGCGAGCTTTCGCCGGATTCCGGCGGCTTCGTGCAGGAGCCGGGGATCGGCGACAACGTCCAACGCAACTTCGACGCGCTCGGGCGCGTGCGCCGGCCGTACATGTTCGGCAGCGACAACTACGCAGACATCGGCAACCTGCCGGTGCTGCGCCACGACAACGGCGCGGATGCCTACGAAATCGCGCACTACATGATCAGCGAGTACGAAGATCGCTACTTGTTCGACGACTATCGGCGCAACCGCACCACCTTCAGCCTGCGCAACGCATTCATGCGCGGGTACAGCCGCTACAACGCCAAGCTGAAGGAAGTGACCAAGGGCTTCGCGCTGTATAACGAGCTCTTCCAGGCCACGGGGCAGTTCGACTCCCTGACCGCGGAAGGCGGCCCATTTCAGCCGAGCGCGCTGGCCGCGTCGCTGGTATTCGATCACTTTGCGCGCGTGCTGACGCGCCCGAGCTCGGGCGCGCACTTCAGCGACACGAGCTGGAGCCCGTTCAAGACGGCCGTCCTCCGCTCCATGGATCAAAATCCAGGAGTGAACACCAGCTCGAGCGTAAATCTCTCGATCCCGGACGGCTCGACCGGCATCGGCAGCAACGTCAGCTGGGGCGGCAGGCTGCTCAACAACTCGCTCGACCAGAGCAAGGGTTACTACGCCGTCGACTACCAGCTGAACGTCGGCTCGTACTACGACAAGACGATCGCCATCCACATGTTGACGGACTCCGAGGATCGCTTCATCAGCCAATCCCGAGACGACTTCCAAGACGGCCGCTATCGCAACACCAGCTTCGCTACGCTGTTCCCGGAGGGCGTGCGGCGCATGCTCGCCACCACCCTGACCGAAGACGAAGACATGAAGGGCTGGCGCGTGGCAGCCACCAAAGGCGTACCGAACGTGGACGATCGGGGCGCACTCCGCCAACCGATGGGTTTCCGCGCCTGGTGGCCCAAGGATGCGCCCGAGACCTGCTGGCCGACGCAAGGGCGCTTGTTCTGCCAGCAGTTCCCGAGCGGCACCGAGATCGCCAACGGCACGCCGGCCGAGTCGCTCGCCGTCGACCCGGAAGTAGGCTTCGAAATCCACAAATTCATCACGTTTTACTCGATGCTCAACCTGCCCGAGAGCTGGAAGCTCAATTGGGTCGACATGATGCGCATCTGGGTGGTCGGCGTAGACACCTTGCCCGGCTTCCCCGACAGCGAAACGGTTGCCTGGCGTGATCCGCAGAGCGGGCAGCTGTACGTGGCGCACGGCTACGGCACCGAAGAGATCGACGGCAAGACCGTGCAACGAGGCATCGCCGCGCGCGTCTTGGAGTGGATGAACGCGCTGACGGCGAAGGCTTACAGCGTCGACCCCGCGGTCGTGAATCCAAACGGCGAACAGACGGTGCTGCGCTACACCGACAACGACGCTTGTCCGCCCGGCGTCAGCTACTGCGTCGGTCAGCCCGTTCAACTCGACACCGCGTTCGCGCTGCGCGTCACGAACTACAAGAGCGTGCTCGACTACATGCACCTGACGGCCAGTCAGTTCGGGTTCTACGGTCCCAATTGGCGCGGCGTGTACTGAGCGCTCGGCTCTACCCGTCGCTATTGCTCGTGTTGGCGCTCGCGAGTTGCCGACACGAGGACCGCTCGCCGGCCCCCAGCGCGTCAGCCTCGGCCCTTGGCCAGGATTTCACGCTGAACGCTCGCGAGCGACACTACCAAGAGGAGCTCACCCGCTCGCGCCTGCGCTTCCAAGCCAAGCCCGAGCTCGGCGACTGCGCGAAAGCCCTAAAAGAGCAGGCTGATTTGCAGCTGTGCCAGGCCGCCGCCAGCGCGCTCGCGGCGATCACCGGGGAGCCTTCGCCAGCACCCGCGCTGGCGCTGCAGCGGCTCGAGCCCGGTGCCCTGGCGCTCGCGCGGCTGTCCGAACGCGCGCGTTATCTTTCGCTCGCCGAGCTCGCGCAGCGACGCTTAGACGGAGACGCAGGTGCCCGACCCGTGCCGTCAGCGGCCGGCGCGGCCGCCGCGGGTTCGGCTCTGCCCTCACACGTGCGCAAAGAACAACACGCGGACCATCACGAGCAGCACGCCCTCGAGCTCGGCGATGGTCCGGTATCGAAGCTGCTGGAACGCTCGCTTCAGTTGGAGCGCGACGTGATCAGGAATCTGGGAGCGTACCTCGAGTACGGTCCCTTGCCGGTGCGGCGTGCGGCGTTCGACGCGCTCAAGCGCCTGCGCGCCGTGCATCCCGACTGGCCAGCGCTCGACCGCCTGCTACGCGAGGCGGTCGTTCTGGAACCGGACGCTGATTTGCAGCGCGACTTGCGGCAATTGTCAGCGAGCGGCCGCTCGCAAAGCGGCCGCCCGGCTCAATCCGCCGGGACCAAGTAGCCGCGCTGCACTAGAAACAAAATCGCCTGCCCTGCTTCCAAATCGGTGCTGGGCACCGCGTCGAACACGACGTCGAGGGAAGGCGAATTGAGCACGGCTTGCAGCACGTCCAATTGCACCGGGTTCAGCTCGCGCAGCCTGGGTTCGAGCGGCAAATTCAGGCGCAAGGAGGACTCGAGCGCGGGCAGGCGACTGCGCAGGGCGTTGAATTCGTCCTGTTGGCGAATGCCCTCCATCAGGATTTCTTGCGCGCTGGCATCGACCGGGTTGTCGAACTTGCGTGAATCGGGCGGATCGAGCGCGAACTGTCCCTGGTGCCAATCGAGCATGCGATACACGGCCTTGAGCGGCGGCACGGTGTCCATGCCCTCGATGGCCGCGAAGCGCACTTTGCCTTCGGTCAGGTAAATGCGTCCCTCGAGCGTGTCGGTCTGCAACACGAGCACGCCGTTTTTCTTCGACGTGCCGAACAGCTGCAGCAGATCCGGGAGCGGGATCTCTTCCAAGCTGCCAGACATGCGCGGGGGCTCGTCGCCCACGCGGCTCATCTTCTGACGCGCCGTCACGCGACCAGCGGCGACGGCCTTCAGATCGAGTTGTTGATCGCCGTCCTGCGAGATCGCCATCACCTTCAAGATGTTGGTACCGACCAACACGCGGTCGCCCTCTTTCAGCGTGCCGCGTTCGACTTTCTCGCCGTTGACGAAGGTGCCGTTGGTCGAGCCCAAGTCTTCGATCGTGATTACGCCGTCAGTGAGCGCGATGCGCGCATGCTTGCGCGAAACCATCTCCTCGACGAGCACCATGTCGAGTTCGCTCGAGCGCCCGATCACGATCTCTTGCCCCTCACCCAACGGATATTCCCCGCCCTGGTATTTGCCCGAGATGAAGCGCAAGCCGAAGCGTAGGTCGCTCGGGCTGGGCTCGGTGCCGCTTGGTTTCGGCGCGAAACGCTTAGTCATGATCTAGGCGGTAGGGTGGCTCGGTGCACCAGGCTGGTAAGCTCTGGGAAGTTGGAGAGAAAAATCATAGGTCCCCTAGGAAGAACGGGTCAAGCGCGCCCAGGTCCAGACGGTACGGACAGAACCGGCCCGACGCTAAGTCTAGGCGAAGCCGGGGCCTCGTTCTGGACGTGTCCCGGGGGTGGGCGGGGCGAGACATGGGCTTCGGCGACGGCAGGAAGCACCAGCGAGAAGGTAGAACCGGCTCCGGGACGAGAAACGACCTCGATCCGGCCGCCCATCTCCTCAACGACCCGCTGGCTGATTGCGAGGCCTAGGCCAGTGCCCCGGTCCTTGGTGGTGAAAAAGGGCACGAATAGGTTTTTCTGCACCTGGGGCAGAATCCCGGGCCCTTCGTCGCGCACCGCGATCTCGACCCAGTCAGTTTGGGGGGGAGCCGCGTCGCGCGGCATGCCGGTCGAGGCGGGGCGGCGCCGAGTGGTTACCTGCACCGTCCCGTGCCCTCCCATGGCCTGTACGGCGTTCCGGATCAGGTTGATCAGCACTTGCCGCAACTGCTCGGCGTCGGCGCGCACGGGCGGTAGGCTCTCGGTGAGATCGGTGCGTAGCTCGCACTCTTCCGTACGGTCTGAGGCGAGCACGGTCAAGGTGCGCTTGACGACCGCGTTGACGTCGACCGCGCCGGCATCGCCCTTGGACGGGCGAGCGTAGTCGAGCACGGAGCCAACGACCCGATCGAGCCGCTCCACCTCCTCCAAAATGATGCTCACGAACTCCATGTCCGCGGGGCCGAGCTTGGTGTCGTGGCTCGGGTCACCGAGCAGCTGTGCTGCGCCCTTGATCGCTCCCAGTGGGTTTTTCACCTCGTGCGCCAGGCCCGCTGCCATTTGGCCCAGCGCCGCCAGGCGATCGCGCTCCTGCATGCGCCGGTATTGCCTGGAGTTTTCGATCACTACCCCAACCTGTACGGCCAGTGATTCGAGCAGCGCTACCTCATCTGGAGAAAAAGCGTCGCGCACGCGATCATCGACCAGCAGCAAGATGCCGAGCAAGTCTTGGCGCTCGCCGTGAATTCCCAAACACACGGCTTGCTTGAATGGGCCCAGCGCCTCGGCCGCGGTGAGCAGGCGTTCGTCGGCTTCTGCTTCCGGACTCCAGCCCGACCGTCGCGTTTCCACGAACTTGAAGCTGACCTCCTCGAGCACGATCGAAGCGCTGGCGGTCAGCCGTTCGATCAGCGGGCGTGTGGTCACCACGTCGATGCGGCTGGGAGCGAGCGGCCCGAACGAAGAAACCAGCGCGAAGTCCGAACCGAGCGGATCGGGCAAGTACAGCGCGGCACCCGTGGCGCGACGCGAGCCTTCTAGTGCGGAGATGACCACGCTTTGCAGCTCGGAGACCTGCAGCACGTGGACGAGCTCCGCGCGGGCGCGGCCAATCGCGCGCTCCAAATCCACGCGCTCGCGAAAGAACGCCTTGTGCGTGTAGTTCTCGGCCTTGCTACGCAAGGGCTCGAACAGCACCAAGATCACGATCGCGGCCAAAATTGCGCCGAGATACATGGTCTCGAAGCCACCGAAGAGCACCACGAACACGTAAAAGATGCCGGCCAGGGCGAACGCCAGCGCCGTCGAGACCAACAGCTGCCACAAGATGTCGTACAGATCGACCAAGCGCTCCCGCGTCAGAGATTCCGAGAGCACGAACAGAAAGACGATACTGAGCACGGCGCTCACCGGAGGCAGCGGCGCGCCGATGAACCACAAAAAATCCGCCAAGCTGAAGATGGCGGCGAGCGCGCCGATGAACACCAGAAAGCGCACCCGACGCTGCACCGCGCGCGAACCACTGCGCTCGCCGCGCATGGCGAGCGTCCACAGCGCGGCAGAGATCAGCCCGAACACGTACAGAAAGACGGCGCCCCGCACGAGGCCGTGCTGATGCTCGGTCAGCACCAAGATCAGCATCGGCACCATCAGGATGCCGGCGACGCGCTTCAAGGACGAAGGATGCCCCGGCTCTGGGACGATCGACTCGAACAGGTGCACCGCGAACTGCGGCAAGAGCACGGCCAGCACCGCGGTCCAGCGCGCCCACAGATCACTGCGCCCGACATGATACAGCCACTGCGCGAGGTACCAGAGCCCGATATCACCGGCCAGGCCGGTGAAGAACAGCTGCGGCAGGCGCGGCTTGCCCTTCAGCAACACCGATACGGCGATGGCCAACGCCAGCACGCCGCAAAAAAGCGAGGTGCGCGTTCGAAGGTCCATTCCGCCCATGCCAGAACCTTACCGCGCTCGCTCAGCCGAACAAGCGAGATGCGAGAATCTCGCCGCAATACGCTAGCGCGGCGCGCTAGTTCAGCTGTGCGCGACGAAAGCGGCGGCGAAACTGCAGCCGATCACGATGCTCGCGGACACGGCCAAGAGCGCCCGGTTGCGCATGCGCGCCCGGCTCGCTGGATCCAATACCGCTTCCGGCCCGTGGTCGGCTCGACGGTCTCCCCTGAGGCCGTGCACGATACAAATGCCGAAGATGCCCGAAATCACCATGTAGCTTGAGGCAACCAGAGGCAGCGCTACAAACCAGCCCAGCTGACGAAGCCCTCCGACCTGATTCACCAACAAGAAGGCGACCAGTGCTATGCCTGCCACTATCACCCCACCGCGTAGCGCTTGATTGCTCGCGCGAGTCCCGAGGTTTCGCTGGTTGCAGGCCAACACGCCTTTTGATTTACGCCCCGGCCGACGGCTCGGCAAGGGCTGTATCGCCTCCCACTCAGATTTGTCAGGATAAGTAGGTGAACGTTTTCGGCCGGAGCAGATTCCTGGATGTCCGCGCCGGCGAAGTCGGTTTGTTTCTGCGCGTTTTCTTGGTGCTCGGGCTGACCATCGCCGGTCACACGCTGCTCGAAACGGCGCGCGACGCGCTGTTCCTCGCTCGGTTGCCACCGAAGCTTTTGGCGCTCGTGTACGTCGCGGTCGCACTCGGCATGCTGGTCATCACGCCGCTCAGCGTGAGGCTGACGCGCCGCGCAGGCCCGCGCAACGCGCTGGTCGTGTCACTTTTGTTCACCGCCTTCGTCAGCGCCTGGTTCCGCACGCGCCCGCCCTCCGCCAGCGTCGTGTTCGCGCTGTACGTGTTCGGCACGCTCTCGGCGACGCTGCTGATCGGACAGTTCTGGATGTTGGCGGGCACGCTCTTCTCTGCTTCGCAGAGTCGGCGCTTGTTTGGCCCGCTCGCGTCCGGCGGCGTGCTGGGAGCGATCGCGGGTGCCGGCGCGGCCACGTTGCTCCTAGAGGTGACCTCTGTCCGCTCGCTCTTGGCCGTCGCCCCGCTGGCCTACTTCGGAGCCGCGCTGCTCGTCAGCAAGGTACCGCTCGAGGAGCCGGTGGCGAACGCCGAAAATGCCAAGACGCGCATCGCGCCCGAGCTGACCAAGATGCGCCGCGATCCGTTCTTGTGGCGGCTGGCCGCGATCGCCGCGCTCTCGGTCGCCGTCTCGCTCGTGATTGACTACCTGTATCGCGCCAAGGTCGCGAGCACGTTGCACGCCGACCAGCTGGCGCCATTTTTCGCGCGCTATCAGCTGCTACTCAATATCGGTTCCTTGTTCTTGCAACTGACCGTGACCAGCAGCGTCGTGCAACGAGTCGGCGTGCTGGGCTTGGCCTTGACGGCGCCGACCTTGCTGACGATGGGCGGCGCGTTGTCGGCGCTGTCCAGCGCTTCGTTTACCGTGGTCGTGACCCTGAAGGCGACCGATTCTGCCTTGCGCAATTCGCTCGGACGCGTCGCCTCCGAGCTATTGTGGGCGCCGGTCGAGAACCAGGCGCGCGGTCGAGGGCTGGTGGATTTGCTAGTCACCCGCAGCACTCAGGCCTTGGCGGGCGTGGTCTTGCTCGGCGCCACCATGAATCGGAGCCCGTCGCCGGTGCTGCTCGCGAGCTGCGCCGCAGTCCTGTCTTGTGCCTGGTTGATGGTTGGCCTCGGCCTACGCGCGCCGTACATCGCGCTCTTCCGCAGCGCCCTCCGGCGCGGCAGCGTGGAGCGTGATTTCACGCTCGGCGAACTCGATCTGACGTCGCTGGAGATGTTGGTCGAGGCATTGGCCAAACCCGAAGCCAACGAGGTGATCGCGGCCATGAACGTGCTCGCCGAACGCAAACGCGAGAAATTGATTCCCGCGTTGATCTTGCATCACACGGACGAAGCGGTGCTGATCCGAGCGCTCGAGCTGTTCGGCGGCACGGACCGAAAGGACTGGCTGCCGCTGGGTGAACGGCTGCTCGATCACTCGATTCCGCGCGTACAGCAGGCGGCGGTGCGCGCGTTCGCGCTGTCGGGCCTGGCAAGTGTTCTCGAACGCGTCCTCAACCACCCGAACCCGTCGCTGCGCGCCTTCGCTGCCCTGTATTTGGCCCAATTGAACGGGAAGGCGCTGCCCGGTGATCCGCTGACCTGGGAGCTCTTTCGCGATGACGACGCCGAGCACACCCTGAAGCTCGCCTTCATCGAGACGCTTGCCGCGCACACGCCGCCGGATGCCACGCGTATCCTGCTGCAACTGGCGCGGCTGCCAGCGCTGCTCAGCGCCGTCACGCAGTCGCTGGCGCTCGTGGGCGACGAGTCCAGCATCTCATTTTTGATCGGACGGCTGAAATTCGCAGAAGATCGGCTCGCCGCGCGGCGGGGCCTGGTTCGGCTCGGTCCGCCCGCGTTCGAGGCGCTTCGGCAAGCGCTCAGCGACCCGCGCGTGGAACGCCGAGTGCGCATCCACGTTCCACGCAGCATTTCGGCCTTCGCCAATCCCGAGGCCGTCACCCTCTTGATCTCGATCATGCTCGGCGATCAAGAAGGCTTGGTGCGCTACAAGGCGCTCCGCGGCCTCGGACAATTGGCGAGAGAGAGCTCGTTGATGATTCCGACCGCGCCCATCACGGACGAGCTCAAGCGCAACTCAATCGAGTACTTGCGTTTGTTTTCTGCGCGCACGTCGATCGATCGGGACGGCGCGCTCGCCGCGCGCTTGGCGGTGAAGCTCGTGACCGAGCTGCTCGACGACAAGATCCAGCAATCCTTCGATCGCCTAGCGCGACTGTTGCAGATCATGCATCGCGGAGACGACATTCGCACGATTTTCTCGGCCCTGAGCTCCACCGATCGCCGTCATCGTGGCCAGGCGATCGAATTTCTGGATGCGTTGATTCGGGGCGTCGGGCGCTCGGCAGATGACGTTGCGACCTTGCTTCGTTTGGTGGTCGACGATCTGCCGGCGGAGGAACGCGCGCGGCGCGCGACGGAACTGGTCGGAGTATTTTCGAACGCTCACGATACGCTCGAGCAGCTCGCGCAAGATCCGGACGCCATCTTGCGCGATTTGGCGGAGCACGCGGTCTCGGCCCTCGGTCGAGCGCGGAAGCCCGAGAGCCTGCGTCTGCTCGAGCTATTGGAGCGGCCCGCGTGACGGTCCTCGACGGTCAACGGGTCCGACGCGAGCTCTTGCTGCGTTCGTTGTTTCCGACCATGCCGGCTGCAGCGCACGGGCGCTTCATCGAGCTGCTCGAAGACTTGGATCTGGCCGCCGGCGAATTCGCGTTCAAACTGGGCGATCCGCCCGACCATTTCCTGTTCTTGACCGAGGGCCGCGTGGCGTTGGAGAGCGACGGCCTGCAGTCCATCGAGTTCTCCGGCTTCGCCGTGGTCGGCGTGGTCGACGCGGTGCTCGATCGCCCGCGCCAGCGCGCTTGCCGCGCACTCGAAGCCAGCAAAGCGCTGCTCATCCGCAGCGCAGATTGGTTCGATTTGCTCGAGGACAACGCAGAGATCGCGCGCGCCGCGATCAAGAACTTTGCCACGCAGCTGCATGGTTTGTGGCACCAATTGGCGCCGCGTTTGCCCGGGCACAGTGAACCCCCGCCGGGCATCGTGCCCTCCGCGCTGGAGAATTACGACAAGATCCTAGCGTTGCGTCAGGCCGCCTTCTTACGCAAGGCGGGTATGCAGGCCATCGCCGGCCTAGCAGCGGTCGCCGAGACGGTGGTGCTGCAGACCGGAGAATCTTTGTTCGAACTCGGCAATAGCGGAGAAGACTTCTTCGTCGTGGCAGCCGGCTTGATCGAGCTCTCACACGGTTCGGGCTTCCATTTCACGCACGACGCCGGCGATGTCGTCGGCGGACCGGCAGCGTTCTGCAACGCGCTGCCGAGCTACGCTGCAGTCGCGGCTGCCCCGTCGATCGTGCTGCGCATCCCGCAGCAAGAGTTCTACGATCAGGCCGAGGAGCACGGCCGGCTGCTGCGCGGAACGCTGGCATTCTTGGCGTTGGAGCTCGAGGCGCTGCAAGCTGCGGGCTCGAATTTGTGAAGCTCGGGCGCGCGCAGCTGATCACTGGCTGACGAACGTGGTCACGCTCATGGCGGGCAATGCGGCGGTGAAGATGCCGCCGGTGATTGGAACCGCCGTCTGCGCGGCCCAGTTGGCCATGGCCGTCGTCTGGTAGGGGACCATCGACGCGGGAGCCGTCCCGCCAGCGATGGTAATGGGAATGGACTGTGCCGTCGTCGTCTCGTTGATGGCCACGACCACGACCTTGCCGTCATCGCTCTTATAGGCAGACAGCAGTACCTTCGCCGGAATGGCACCCGACAGGACGACCCGGCGGTAGCCTGGCTTCACATAGCGGGTGAAATTGCCAAACGTGTAGTAGCGCTTGGCCGTCGTGCCGCTCTTCGTCAAGAGCCCTTCGTTGTCGTCGGTATCGATGGCCTTGTACCACCAGTAGAGCCAAGCGTTGGCTTCGCCGTCCACCAAACCGCTGTGCACCCAGCGCGCCACGGCCACACCATTTTCGATGTGGGTGGTGGGGCTCACGTTGTAGCCGCCCACGTTCGCGCCGCCACCCGCAGAGAGGGTGCCTTGCTCCGGCCACCATTTCACGCCGGACATCTCCGTCTGCCAGACCTCTTTGGTGCCTTGCGGCACATCGGACGGCCAAGGATGAGCGACCTGGGTGTCGTACTGATGGGTCCCCATGATGTCGAACGCGTCCCACGCGGCCTTGTCGGCGTACATCGCGTAGCCGTACTCGTAGCCGTCGTCGAAGGGCGCGCCCGGCTTACAGTTCTCCGCACCGGTGGGAAAGCCACAGTCCAGCGGATCGGAGCTCCCCAAATTCGAAGGTAGCGAGCCGCTCGCCGATTGATTCGACCAGACGTGGATCCACTCCGACGCTTCGGGCGACATGGGGATGGTGCCGGCCGCGCGCAGCTTGGGTCCGACGATCTTCATGAAGGCCGCAGCTTCGGCGCCGTTCATGACGGTGGTGTCATAGTTGCCGTTGCAGGGCTCCTGCCTGCCGCACGAAGCAAAGTCCGCCTCGTTTTGCGGAGACATCGCGTACAACTTCGTGTTCGTGTTTGCCTCGATCTTGCCTGGAAAAGCCGCGATCGTATTCGACCAGGACTCGTAGCAGCTCGGCAGCAGGTGCCCGCCATCGGCGATGCTGCCATTGCTCTTACAGTTTGCCGGCGGGCTCCATAGCGTAGCGATGATGTACTGGGCACCGCGCGAGAACGCCGCGTTGATGTCTTCGTAGGTGCTGGTGCCGCCATTGGCGTGATTGTACGGCTCACCATTCGGGCCCATGCCGATGCGCAGGATGTTCAGGTCGAGCGCGTCGGGCCCTTCGCCGAAGAGGCGCTCCGCGTCACTGCCGATTGGCGCCCAGTTGTTGTTGATGCCAAAGCCTCGGATCAGCTGCCGAACCTGGCCGAGCTGCACCGTCGCGGGACCAGTGTTGTTGGAGCCGCCGGCGCCCGATGCGCCGCCGGTGCTGGTAATACCGCCCGTGTTCGAGGCTCCAGCCGTCGAGGCTCCACCGCCGCCAATGGCGGCTCCGCCGGAGCCACCATTTTGGCCGCTTTGACCGCCCTGGCCGGCGCCCGACGCGGAGGGCGAACCGGCAGGGCCTGGGCCGACGCCACCGCTGCCCACCGTGCCGCCCACTCCCGGAGTGCCACCGGAGCCGCCATTCGACCCGCTCTCACTGCAGCCATAGGCCACGAGCGTGCCCGCCAAAATGAAGCCATGAAATTTAATCTTCTGCACATCGACCTCCCACGCTGGAGAGCGTGAACCACCCGTCATGCTTGCGACGGCGACGGACTCGCGAGTGGACTTGCGCCTTCGGCCTAAAACGACGCGTCGGCAAACCAAGATCTCCTTTCTAACACGAGTCCCGCCGAGTGGCACCGACGACCCCCAACGAAACGTCACGAGCAGTGAGGCTGCGCCAGGTTTGGACACGCGCGATCGCGCACCTTCGCCAAGAGTAAGCGGAGACAGCATAATTTTCTGAACGCAATCAGCGTGAAGCGGTCACCGCGCAGTCGATCGATGACAGTGCTGTCACTCGCAGAGCGCGAACCGCAACGGGTCAGCGTAAGTGAAGACCGTCGCGCCAGACCACGGTGCCGCAGTCGCAGCGGCTTCGTCGGTCGTGCTAAGGGCCCGTGAATGGCTCAGTCGATCGCCCTCGCGGCCGGTGCATCCCGGCGGACTTCATTGCTCCTCAGTTACATACCAGCAGTATGCGCCTTCGTCGCGCCTCGCCAGCCGGGCGCCTCGACCGCGATCATCGACCGACTGAGCCATTCGCGGGCCCTAAGGGCCCGTGACGAGAGCACGCTGAGCAGGAGAAGAGCAGGACCGGCTGCTAGCACTCACGCTCTTGGATCGTTGGACAGCGCCTTGCTCAACACCAAGCTTCGGTAGTTCTTCCCTGGCCACTGCACGTGACCGACTTGGCGGTAACCATGCTTGGCATAGAGCTCGAGCAAGTGCTGCGCTCGTTCTGCGGTGTCCACCGCGGTTTCAACCGCGCCCAGCTCCCAAGCTCGCCGTTCGGCAAACGCGAGTAACTGACCGCCGACGCCCTGGCCTCTACGATCCGGATCGACGCCGAACTGATTGATGATCCAAATGCCGGGTCGACCGTACCATTCGCACCCCGATTGTCGCTTCGCCGCAGGGCCTAGTGTGAAAGTGCCAACCATCCGGTCGGCGACGAAGCCAAGATAACACTCCTTGCCTTCGATTCGCTCACGGGTGGTCTCGACGCTTTGGTCCACTGCCGTGTAGTTGAAGCCCATGTCTCCGAGCGTTGCGTAGGCGCGATGCAACAACGCGGTCAGCTCTTCTAGCGAATCGCTGGTTTCCAAGCGTCGGATTCGAAGCCCACCTCTTGCGTTCGATGTCACCGGAGGCAAGGGTGCACGTCTCCCCGCTGCTCTGTCAACTCGAACACCGTCTCCGCCTCGTCAACGACGACGATCGCTTGGCGAATGTCAAGCAGCGCTCATTGACGCTCGATGGTGGCCCGAAGCATCAGGAATTTTCTGAACGAAACCATCCCGACTCGCGCTGCGCGCGCTAGCGCGCAGCCACCCCGGTGGATTGTACGTTTGTGCGAGAAAGTCGAGCCGCGAGCGCGGCGCTTTCATAGCCATGAGTGAGGACAGAAGTAGACTCGACAATCATTGTGTCGAATCTGTTATCCACCGCTGCCAAGCAGGGAGTATCACTGGCGCTCTCGAGTGAGAGCATCGATTGTGATTGCACGGTGAGCCGTCCGTTTGCTAATTTAGTTGGCAGCGAAGGGAGCACATCCGTGGGCAAACGAAGTTATTGGTACACTTTGTCGGGCGCAGTTGCGGCAGCGTCAGTGTTCGTCGCATCGCAATCATGGGCTGATCACGGTGGGCCTGGCGGGGAGGAGGGACCGTATGTGCCTCCGGCGCCAGAGCCCGTCCCCCCTCGACACGGGGCGTACTGGAAGGTGCCGAACCGCTACGCCCACGAGGTCTGGTTGGTCGATCAGTCCAACAGCCCGGGCTTGGCGCACGGCGGGCGCATCTTCATTTACGACGATGAAGCACTGCGGCGGAACGCGACAACGGCCGTGCCCGCGGTGATCGATCTCGGCGGTGCGACCAGCGCTCTCTGCCTCGCGCAGACAGGCGTCAACCCCGTCCGCCCGCACATGCTCGTCTTCAACAACCGGGATACCCACGCCACGCTCGCGTTCGTCGCCTCCGGTCACGTCGTGATCTTCGACGCCGCGACGCGCACGCCGCTGCGCTGCTTCCGGACCGAGGTCGGCGCCGGCAGCGCGCGCCAAGCGCACGCTATCTGGCCTGCGCCCGACGACAGATTTCTCCTAGTCGCCAACCAAAACGGCAAGAAGTTCGAGCGCATCGCCACGAACTACGCGACCAACACCTTCGTCCAGGAGCCGGCGGCCACGCTCGACCTTGCCAACTGCACGACGCCCAACGGCGTCGCTTGTCAGCACCCCGATCTGCGGCCGGACAACGCGCCCATCTGCCCGTTCCTGCCGGACAGCGGCTTCCCTGCCTACGTGTCCCTGCGCGGCGGCGGCATGCTGGCCGTTGACCCGTACACCACGCCCATGAGCATCGTCGCGGAGTACGACGCCGAGCACATCCCGCGCGACGGCTGCGGCTTCATGCAGGCAAAGAACTTCGTTTTCGGCAACGGCGGCGGCGGCAACCCGGCCAATCCCGACGGCTGGTTCTTGTACCGCCTTCCGGACGCGCCCGCTGCCTTCAAGCCCACGAACCCTCCGAACACCCCGGAGCCCTTCGTCCTATCGCGCGATCTGCGAGGCCCCCGCGACGCGCACGGCGTCGCGGTGACCAAGCAAGAAAAGTACGTCTACTTCTTCGATCGCGCCGCCAACGTCGTCGAGATCTACAAGCCTGTCTCCGGTGACTACGTGAAGACGGAGAGCCTCGTCTCGCCCTTCTCCGCCGACCCGACCCCCGACCTTGCTGGTGAGGCTCCGGACGGCAAGTACGTGTACCTCTCCCTGCGAGGTCCGCTTCCGCTCTCGGGTGATCCCCACGCCTCTACCGGCTCGACACCAGGCCTGCTCGTGCTCGAGATCTTGAAGGACGGACGAGACGTTGCGGTGCGCGGCCTTGCGCGCATCAGCAACATCGACGCCGGCGGAGTCGAGCGCGCCGACGGGCACGGCATCCGTGTGCGCCGGGTGAACTGCGCTGACTAGTTCGCTGCGCGAACGTTCGCATTCCTAGCCAAAGAGCTCGAAGCACTGCAAGCTGCAGGCTCCACCGAGGAGCTTGCGATGACACAATCGGTTCGAGTTTCGCTTCACGCACCCAGCGCGGGGCTTTTGTTCGGCATGCTCTCGCTGGCGGGCTGCGGCGCTGCCAACCACGCAATCAAGGGCATGAGCGCCGCCGGCACGACCAACGCTCTCACTGCGGGCAGCGGAGGAGGCTCGGGCGCCGCGCCCACCGGCGGCGCTAGCGGTAGCGCACCGGATCCGAGCGGCGGCGCGCCGAGTGGGCCGAGTTCTTCGCGTCACGTCGCACGCCCGGTCGGCTCCGTCATGGGCACGACGTCGGGCTTCTGGGAATACCTCCCACCGCACTACGGCAACGGAGCACGTTACCCACTGTTGGTCTTTTGGCACGGCATCGGTGAAAATGGCGACGGCTCGTTGGCAGCGCTGCAAAAGGTCCCGGCAAACGGTCCGCCACGCTTGGTGAAAGAGGATCGCTGGCCAGAGGATCGCACGTTCATCGTGCTTTCGCCGCAGCATCCGGGCGAAGATTGCCCTTCATCGCGCGAGATCGACGCATTCATTCAGTTTGCGCTCGCTCACTACGACGTCGACCTCAAGCGTGTGTACTTGACCGGCTTGAGCTGCGGCGCGATCGGCAGCTGGAATTATCTGGGCGACCACGGCGACGAAGTGGTCGCCGCAGCGGTGCTGGTCTGCGGTGACGGGCGCAGCGCGTTCGCCAAGGCGGGCTGCGCCCTCGGTCGAGTGCCGATCTGGGCGCTGCACGGCGAGCTCGATCCGACGGTGTCTCCACTTGGTTCGACCGAACCGCTGGCAAAGCTGAATGCGTGTAGCCCTCCGCCCGTGGATGCCAAGCTCACGGTCTACCCGGGCGTGACCCACGACTCCTGGACGCGCACCTTTGATCTGAGCGCCGGCAACGACGTGTATGGCTGGCTGTTGTCGCACGTGACGCCATGATCGAGGCGCGCGGCGCCTCGATCCAACAATTGGAGCCCGCCGCGCGTCATCACATGACAGCGGCGCCAACTCGAGAGATGTGCACAAGCTGCAATGTACATACCTCTTCACTCGCTCCCGACTCAGTCCGTTGGCAAATACGCTCGCTTCGCACCTCGTGCAGATGCACCGCAATGACATTCGAGTGGTATGTCGCGGAATACCAGAGCAGGTGATACTGCTCGTACGTCGGTGATGAGAACGATACCCACTCGCTGAGCACGCACGCGCAAGCTCCGCGACCACGGCTGGCTGGCCCCGCGCTGAATACCCATGACATCGCCACGGCTACTGCGGCGCCTGGTTTGGCGGCGGTTCGCGTTAAAATTGCTCGGGAATGCAAAATCGCTGGCTGTGAGGCGCTGGGTGGAGCTAGCCCTTGAGAATGGCTCCGAACCACTCCTCGCACCCAGTCATCGTTCCCATTGGCAGCGTGCGCGGCCAGCACTACGACGTGCTCGTGGTGGGCGCTGGGCACAACGGGCTCGTGGCCGCATTGCGCGCGGCACGCGCGGGGCTGCGCGTGCTGGTGATCGAGCGCGCGAGCGCGATCGGCGGCGCGACGCGCACCGAGTATCCGTTCGCCCGGGCCCCCGAGCTGCCCCACTCCACGGGCGCGTATCTGCTGGGCTTGATGCCACCCGAGTTGTTGCGAGAGCTCGAGCTCGAGATCCCGGTCTTGCGCCGCGATCCACACTATTTCTTGCCGCGTCAGCAGCAAGGCTACCTCTTGTTCGGGTCGGACCAAGCCGAACTCGAGCGGCAATTCGTGCAATTTTTCTCGCGTGCAGACTTCGAAGCGCACCAGCGACTGCAAGCCGAGCTCGCAGCGCTGCGCGATGATATCGCGCCCACCTGGCTGCAGCAGCCCTACAGCATCGAAGAGACTGCCGAGCGTTACGTGCGGCCCGCGCTGCGAGAGGCGTTCGTGAGGCTGTGCCGAGGCTCGGTCGGTGACTACTTGGAGCGCTTCGGCTTCAAGAGCGATCTGGTCAAGGCCATGTACGCGGTGACCGACGGCTTCTCGGGGCTGTACGGCGGCTACGACACGCCCGGCACCGGCATGAATTTTCTGATCCACAACATGTGCCGACTCCCGGGCAGCGACGGCACGTGGATGATCGTCGAAGGCGGCATGGGCACCGTGGCCCGCGTCTTGGCGGACGCCCTCGCCCGTCACGGTGGCAGCGTCGTCGTCGGCGAGCCCGTCGCGTCGGTGATCGTCGAGAGTGATACGGCACGCGGCGTGGTGCTCGAAGACGGCAGCGAAATTCACGCCCGCGCGGTGCTCGTCAATGCGGACCCATTTCGCATGCAAGCCTTGGTCGGCGAGGCGCGCCTACCGCCGGCCTACAACGCGCGCCTAGCGGCGATGAAGCGCCCCGGCTCGACCTTCAAGCTGAATTTAGCGCTAGAGCGCGCGCCCAGCTTCCGCTGCTTACCCGAACACGGCCCCGCCTTTGGCCCGACGATTCATTTGCTACCGGAAGAAAGCTCGGTGCTGGCCGAGCTCGAACGCGGCTGGAGCGCGGTACAAGCTGGCAAGCTCGCCGATTTTCCGAGCATCGAGTGGTACATGCACTCGACGGTCGATAGCTCGCTGAGTGATGCTCGAGGTCGCATCAGCTCGGCTTTCTTCGTGCAATGGGTGCCGTACGAACTTGCAGACAGTTCGTGGGAAGTGGAGGGCGAGCGCTACGCACGGCGACTACTCGAGATCGCCGATCAGTTCGCGCCGGGCACGAGCGCATTGGTCACTGATTGGCAGCTCTTACATCCGCAGAAGATCGAGCAGCACTTTGGGATCAGCCACGGACACATCCACCACATCGACAACAGTTATGGCTTCGCCGATCGCGTGCCGCACCGCACGCCGCTCGCGGGCCTGTACTCGGCCAGCGCCGGCACGCACCCTGCGGGCTCGGTGATCGGCTGCGCAGGCTACCTCGCAGCCGGCGAATGCCTGCGAGATCTGGGGGTCTTGCCCTGTTAGGTCGGGCCTTGCGCATCGTAGTCCGGCGGATGCTAGTCGTCGCAGAAGGCTGCAACGGCGTCGACGGGAGTCGCGGGAGTCTCAGAATCGTCCCGTGAGAGCCACCGATGCGGAGTTCGGACCGAGCGCCGGGCTCACGCCAAGGTTCGTCTTGGCCGAGCTCCGGACGAAGAACGTCAGGGTGATGGTGGCCGCGCCCAGCACTGCAGTCGAAACCAAGAGGACGTTCGTCATTTTCTGACGCGCGATGCCATCGTTCCACTTTTCGTCGCTCGGATGCTGGACGTACTCAGCGTGCTGACGTCGGGTATCTAGGGCAGCCCAGAGCGTGAGCGCGCCGCACGCGACCGTGGCCGCACCCGCGATCCAGGGCACGACGACCGGCACGCCTTTTGAAGACTCGCCAGCGCCGACGGGAGCTCGAGCCGGCGCGCGTTCCGATTCACGCCGCGCGGGTCCAGCCGCCGAGGCGACGGGCACGCTCGAGCTTGCAGGAGCCGCGTCGGGCTCCTTGAGCTTGATCCGCGCCGTTTCGCCGGAGTTCGTGGTTACGACTCGCGAAGCTTTGCGACCACTCGCGAAGCGCGCCTCCAGCAAGACGCGCCCGGGGCTCAGATACAAGCGATGCTGCCCGGCCGGTTCGAGGAAGTAGGCCAAGTGGTCCACCAACAGCGCGCAGGCGGGGGCACAGGACACTTCATAGCGGGCCAATCTTGGTGCTACTTCCTCGAGGATCGAACGCGCCAGCTCCACCGACTGCGCATCCTCGCCGAAGCGATCGAGCAAAGTCTGCGCGTGAGTCGCGGCACGCGCGAAGTTCTCCGCGCTCAGCTGCATGCGCGCTGCAGAGCGCAGCGCCTCCTTCGAGGGCTGCAGCGCGAAGGCGAGTTCGAACCGCTCCGCCGCCAGCGCATGGTTGCCTTCGAGCTGCGCAGCCTGGCCTTCGGCGAAGGCCCTCGCGGCCCCCGTCACGTCCGCGCGCGCGGATCGCGGCGCGATCCAGGCGAGCATGGCGAGGAAACCGAGGCAGTAGCAGCTACGGAAACGTTTGGATGGGTGCATGGCGACGGCGAAGTCCGAGACGAATCGATCACTCTGAGTGCATGTAAGGGTTGCGTTCGAGCTCGGGATTTGCCTTTGCTTTCTGCTGAGCTGCCCGCGACGACGCGAGCGCGGGAGCTGGCGGCGCGTGTGAGCCAGTAGCCGCGGTCTCGGGCAAACGGGCTACCGAAGGGGCCGGCTTGCGCGCCGGGGCCGGTCTAATGGGCAGACCCGAGCTGCTCGCTCGAGACGAGTTGAGTTCCGCTCTAGGAGCGGAAGCCGGACTTGAACGCGGGACGACCTCGAGGGGATCGGGCTTCGAATCCGCTCCCCGCGCCGCCACGACCGCGGTCACCGCGCGCCCGGCGGCGTCGGCGCGCTCGACGCTGCGACCCCAGCTTTGGTGAAAGGCGAAGACCGTGAGGCCGAGCAAGAGCACGCCCGCGATGAGCGCGCCGCGGACGAGTCGTGGCCGCGATCGCAGTGGCGTGCGCCGAGCGCGCGGTGCGGCCGTAAACGCACCCGAAACCTGCTCGCTCGCGGCGTCCAGCCCCGGCGATTCGCGCGGCAGCGCGGGCTCCCCCATTCGGGGATCGCGAAGCACGTCGAGCGCCGTCGGTGGCTCGGGCGTGAACGCGGCCACCCAGCTCTGGATCTGACGTTCCCGCTCTTGGCGTTGGGCGGAGAAATGCTCGGCCATCAGGCGCCCGAGCTCATTGCCGCCGGTCGCCGAACTTTGCGCGAGAAACTCTTCGAGCGCCTCCCGCATTTCGAGCGCCGTCGCGTAGCGCGCCTCGGGATCGCGTCTCAGCGCCCGTTCCACGATCCTATCGAGCGCGGGATCGACCTCGGCACGAACACTCGAGACGGGCGGAGCAATCCCATGCAGCGTGTGGTGCAGGACAGAAGACGGGGAGAGGTCTTCGATTAGCCGGCGAGCCGCCAGGAGTTCCCAGAGGACGACTCCCATGGCGTAGATATCCGCGCGTCGATCCACGACTCCGCTGGTCGTCTGCTCGGGCGCCATGTAGGCGAGCTTGCCTTTGACGAGCCCTGCTTCCGTCAACGCACGCGTCGCGAGCGCGGTCTTCGCGATCCCGAAGTCGACCAGCTTGACCACACCGTCGTGCGTGACGAAGATGTTGGGCGGGCTGAGATCACGATGCACGATCGAGAGCGGGGTTCCATCGAGATCCCGGAGCTCGTGCACATAGTGCAGGCCGGAGAGCGCGTCGGCCGCGATGCGCGCCGAGATGCGCGGGGCGAGCGGCTTGGCGACGCGCGCGATGGCCGAGAGCGCCTGGCCATGCAAGTACTCCATCACGATGTACGAGCCGTCGTCGCCCTGACCGACCTCGTAGGTATGCACGACGTTCGCGTGACTGAGTAGAGCGGCGAGACGGCCCTCGTCGAGGAACATCTGCGCGAGTGCGCTGTCGAGCTCGCTGCCGGCACGCATGCACTTGACGACGACGAGCTTCCGAACACCGGCGGGCCCGCGCGCCATGGCCAGGTAAACGTCGGCCATCCCGCCTCGCCCAATCGCGCCGAGGAGAGCGTACTTCCCGAGTTGCGCGGGCTGCACCTTTCCACCGGGATCTGCACTCGGAACGGGACGCATCCTGGACCGATACTAACCCGGCAAAGGGCGAAAATCTTGCGCCTACTCCAGATGAGCAGTCCATTCCAGATCTCGAAACTCAATCTCACTCTGTCTTCGTCGCGGCGCGTACGCTTGGCACGCATTGCGCATCGCTGCGTACGTTTCGTACGCAGCCGGAAATGGTCATTCGAACTTGGCATATGAAGACTCGGATGCTGCACGACAGAAGCCGAGCCCGTGTTATGGAATCGATACATGTCGTTGGCCGCTCTTCGGCTCTTAGTTCTCGTATCAGGCGTGCTCGCCCACGCGTGCACGATATTCGACGAGCGCCTGGCCGAATGCGCCTCTCATCTGGATTGTACGGAGCGATTGACCCAACAAGCCTCCAGCGCGACGCCGATTATCGGACGCTGCATCCACCCGGAGGGCAAGTGTGTGCCGCTGCTCACTGACCAGTGCGCTCGGGTGACGGGAGATCCACTCGACGAAGACACCATCTTGCTGGGCTCGATTCTGACCGAAGAATTCCGGCACTTGGAGGCCGCGATCCTCGCCGTCGAGGAGATCGACTCCGCGGTCGCGGGCGGCGGCATTCCGCGCGCGGGCAACCGCGGCAAGCCCCGCCCGCTCGCGATGCTGTCGTGCACCGAATCCGCCTCGGACCCGCTCCCTGCCGCACGTCACTTGGTCGAGAATCTCCGCCTACCGGGCGTGATTGGGCCAGATATCGACGAGAACGCTCTCGACATCGTCCGCGAGCTCATCGGCGCGGGCACCGCCAACACGGCGCTGATGTCGCCGACGTCTTTGATCGACGACCTGGGCGCGCTACCCGACAACCACCTGATGTGGCGGGACGTCCCTGCGGGGTCGGAGCTCGCGCAGCTGGTCTTCACCGCGTACATCGATCTCGAGCGGGCCTTGCGAGCGACCAAGCCCAATCTCAAGCTCGGCATCGTGTACCGCGACGACGCCTTCGGACAAAACGCGATCGCTCAGATTAGCGCGCGCGCGCAGTTCAATGGCAAGCCGCTCTCCGATCCCACGAACGCCGGGTTCGTTCGGATCGGAAAGTACGCGCGGGGCGACGAGGCTGCGATCGCCGCGCTGCTCACTCAATACCAAAGCGATCCGCCGGACTTGATGCTGCTGCTCGGCGGTGTGGAGTCGATCACCAGCTTCATGAAGCCCCTGGAGCTGGCGCTCGGCGGCACGACCGGCGCAGACGTCGCCATGGGCAAGCCGACGTACCTGCTGTTCGAGAGCAACAAGGTCACTGAGCTCCTCGAACTGGTCGATCCCAGGAAGACGGGAGGCGTGCGGCCCGACCTCCGGAGCCGGCTCTGGGGCGTCGGTCTGGCTCCGACGGCAAGCGCGCAACCCGCGTACGACGGCTTTCGGCTCGCATTCGCGAATCGCTTCGGACATAACCCCGACGGCTCTGGAATGGGGCCGACGTACGACGCGGTCTACGCCTTCGCGTCTGCGCTCGCCGCGACCGCGACCGAGCCCCCGAGCGGCGCAAGCGTGGCCGCTGGCCTGACTTCGATGTCGACGGCTGTGCCCGACGCTGCGGCCTTGCTCGTTGGCCGGCTCGATGCGCTCCAGCTCCTCGGCTCCTTCAGCACGGGCCCGATCCCCCGCGTGCTCGGCACGTTCAACGAGCTCAAGTGGCATCCGAACGGCGACTACGTCGGCGGGCGCGCCGAGATCTGGTGCGTCAGCGTAGCGAACGGCGCGCCCTATTTTGCGACCGGGAAGGTCTCGATGGACCTACAAACGCGCATGGTCACTGGCGCGCGGACACCATGTGAATAGGCCGGCGAGCGCGTACGTCAAGTCGGCCACGCGAGCTCACCTCGCAGCTGACGAAATGCCCGCTAGAGCTCGGCGTTTCGCCAGGCTCGTTGTAGCTCGAGTTCGCTAGCCGCGCGCGCGATACAGCCCGTGTTCGGCGATGTAAGAAAGCACAGCGCGCGGCACGCTGGCGGCGAGCAGTGCTGCGTGGTCCGCGTCGCTTGGAGCGGCCAGAGCTTCGCGGATGCGCGTGGACGATACGTCGGGCAGCAGCGCGGCGCGGGCGTCCGGGTGCTCGTAGCCGGGGCGCGCGACGACGTAAGGGGGCGCCAGCTTCGTGACGCGATCGAAGGCGTGCCATTTGGCCGTCTCACCCAGCACGTCCGAACCGACCAAGAGGCGCATGCTCCACTCCGGATGCAGGGCTGCGAGGTGCTCCAAAGTGCGTAAGGTCAAGCTCGGGGTCGCCAAATCACGCTCGACGGGGCTCACTTCGACGCCTTCGATACCCGCAAAAGCCAGCTCGCACAGGCGAATGCGGTGTGGGAACGTGGTCAGCTGCTTGTGAAATGCGTGTTCGAAGACGGGCACGACTAGAACGCGCTCGAAGCCGCCGATCTTCTGGGCGTACACCGCGGCCAGCACGTGTGAGATGTGCGGCGGGTCGAAACTTCCGCCGTAAATTGCGACCGATTTCCGCATCCGGTGCGATGAGTCTATAGTGTTTTCGTGGCCGACGCGTCGACAATCCGACTGCTCGACAATCCGCTCTCCAGCGACCCCGAAGCGGCTCGAGCCAAGCACATCGGCGCGGTTCCACGCGGCGTGGAGTTCCTGGTCGTCGGTGGCGCGACGCTATTTCTGTATCCGCTGCTATGGCTGCTGCGCGCCGCGATTGGGCTGGATTCTGCCGAACTTGCGGTCGGCTTTTTGATGTTCCACGGCGCGCATCTGATCAACGATCCGCATTTTTCCGTCACTTACCTATTGTTCTACAAGGACGCGCGGCGCCGCGCGTTCGGTCCCACTTTCGAAGCTTGGCAGCGCGTACGCTACCTGATCGCCGGCGTATTCGTCCCCCTCGCGCTGGCCGCCTGGTTGCTCGGAGCGCTCGTGCTCGGGTCTGCTCGCAGCTTGGGCTGGGCGATTCAGCTGATGTTCTTGCTCGTCGGTTGGCACTACGTCAAACAAGGCTTTGGAGTCTTGAGCGTGCTCTCGGCGCGCCGCGGCGTGCGCTACAGCGTGCTCGAACGACGAGCACTCTTGGCTCATTGCTTTGCGGGCTGGGCCTACGCCTGGTCCAGCCCTGCGAGCCCCGCCGTCGAAGCGGAGGAAAAGGGGGTCATCTATTTTTCCTTGGCGCACCCACCGCTCCTCGAGCAGCTGTGCGCCATCGCGTTCGTGCTGAGCACGCTCGTGCTGGCTGGGGTGCTGGTTCGAAAGTGGCAGCGCGAGCGCCGCGTTCCGCCGCTCGCTCCGCTGACTGGCCTATTGGTTTCGATTTGGGCGTGGTCCGTGTATTCGAGCGCCGACCCTCTACTGCTGTACATGATCCCCGCCCTGCACTCGCTCCAGTACCTATACTTCGTCTGGCTACTCAGTAAAAACCAGGCGCGCGCCGCCGAACAGCCGCCGTTCTTCGGTCCCCCCGCGCCTAGGCGCTTGCTGTTCTTGGCTGCGTCATCGCTAGTGCTCGGCTGGCTGCTATTCCACGCCGGGCCCGAGCTATTCGATGGCGCGCGGCGCGCGGCCCAGCGGCGCACTCACGAACCGCTCGGAGAGCTCGGCGCGACCCCGTATTTTGCCGCGATCTTCGTGTTCGTGAACGTCCATCACTACTTCATGGACAACGTAATCTGGCGCCGCGAAAATCCGGAGATGCGCCATCTGCGTGATTGAGGGCCATGTTATTCTCGAGTGACGATGGCAACCGTAGACGTATCCCTGATGGGCTTGGACGATCTCGAAGTGGCTGCCTCGCTGTACCAGCAGACCTTCAACGCCCCACCCTGGAACGAGGGTTGGGGCATCGAGGCCTCGAGCGAACGGCTGAGGGTCATCTTGGCCGCGCCGAACGGGTTCGGGATACTGGCCACCCGCGACGACGAGCCACTCGCGTTCGCGCTCGGATACTTGGAGACGTGGGTGTCGGGCACGCATTTCCAGTTGAAGGAGATGTGCACGGCGCCCACCGAGCAGCGCCACGGCATCGGCACCTTCATGCTGGAGTTTTTGCTGCGGACGCTCAAGGATCGCGGCGTCGTGCAGGTGTTCTGTGAGACGCGCGCCGGCGTTCCAGCAGAGAGCTTTTATCGAAAAAGAGGATTTCGCACGCTGAACGTCGTCGCGCTCGGCAAGCGGCTGTGAGCGACCCGAGAGCGGCGCTCAGCGTTCGACGAGCGTGCCGAACAACATCAGCCCACCGGAAATGAATACGACGTCGAACACCGCCATGAGCTTGAAATAGTCGCCCAATTCGGAGACCGGCGCGCCGTTCAGCAGCTCGCGAGTGGCGGCCACGGCACTGAGCAAGGTCGGCGAAAGCAGCGGGAAGAGCACTACGGCCAGGAGCAAATCGCGCGCGTGCGTGCGCACCGTCATCGAGCCGAACAACGTGCCGGAGGCCGCGATGCCCGGAGTCGCGAACAGCGCGATGCAGAACAGCCCCAAGCCGACGCGATCGAGGTCGAGGGAGAAGAGCAGCGCCGCTACCGGCATCACCACGCATTCGACGATCACCAAAAATCCGAAGACGCCCATGGCCTTGCCGGCGAAGATCGCGCTGCGCGAAAGCGGCGACACCAACAGCCCATCCAGCGCCGACTCGTCACGCTCGCGTTGCCAGGTCTTGCCCAGCGCCAGCACGGCCGCGAACGCCAGCGAGAGCCAGATCACGCCGCTGGCGACGATGCGCCCGCTCGCCGGCCCGCCGAAGAACGCGAGCGAGGCCATGATCACCACGAGCAAGGCAAAGAAGCCGCTGGTAATCACGACCTCTCCCGTCGACAGCTCGATCGCGAGATCTTTGTAGAGCACCGCGCGAGCTTGAGCGAACCAACTCAGGCGGCGACGCGGCTGCGCCCGCGGCGCGCCTCGCGCAATCGCTTCACTCGCCGAGCCAATCGCCATGGCTCTCAATCTAACACCAGCGCAGGCGCCTGGGGCGGACGCGCGCCGGTTCGGCCTTTTTGAGGCGCGCCGCAGTTTCGGCACGGGCGATTGCGCCTTTCGAGACGCGACGCTAGCCTGCGCCGCCATGGCCGAAATCCGCGTCGAACACGTATTCAAGTGCAGCGAAGAGACCTACTGGACGAAGGTTTTCTTCGACGACGAGTACAACCGCCGACTATTCCTGGAAATGCTCAAATTCCCGGTCTGGCGCGTGATCAAGACGGAGGAACGGGGCGACGAAGTGCTGAGGACGATCGAAGCCTCGCCGCCTCTGGGCGACATGCCCGCCGCGCTCAAAGCGGTGGTCGGCGACAACGCCGGCTATGAAGAGCGCGGCGTGTTCGACAAGAAGACCCGTCGCTACCGGGTGCAGGTGGTACCCAATCGGATGAGCGACAAGATCAGCGTCAACATCGAGATGTGGACCGAGCCCGTGGGCGACGCGCAGTGCAAGCGCTTTGCGCGCGCCACCGCGACCGCGAAGATCTTCGGCGTCGGCGGGATGCTCGAAAAGAAACTGCTCTCCGATCTGGAACGAAGCTACGAGAAGAGCGCTACCTTCACCAACACGTTCGTCAGTGAAAAGGGACTCTGAGCGCATTCCTCGGGGGGGATGCGCTCGGTCTCGTGGTTTCGAGCAGCTAAAATCGAGCAGGGAGCGCCCGGGGTCACCGGAGAGCGCTCCCTCAGCGATCAGGCTTTGGCGCTCTTCGCCGCGGCTGGCTTGGCAGCCTTGGGCTTGGCGGCCGTCTTCTTGGCAGCCTTCTCCACCTTGGCCGGCTTGGCCTTGGCGGCCACTTCAGCGCGCTTGCTGGCGCGAGTCGCGGCGGCGTGCAGGTCGAGCAGTTGCGGCAGCGGGTAAGCAGCCAGCTTGGCCGCGAAGCCCTTGTCCTTGACCCGCTTGTTCAGCTCGACGATCGAGCTTATCAGCTTGTCGCGGCTGCCGAAGCGCTTCTTGGCGTCGGTCAGGGTGTCGTGCAAGCGAACGAGCTTGGCGTTCGAGACGCGGCCGAGGCCTTTCGCGGCGTTCACTCGATCCGACCACAGGTCTGCGGTGGCGA
>Ga0247760_1000418_pt1 | contig 46801 bp, 51 predicted proteins | sample UWRJL171409R4_FD_179936 | JGI IMG/M metagenome (GOLD analysis project Ga0247760, IMG submission 179936) | Plant litter microbial communities from Arlington Agricultural Research Station in Wisconsin, United States - UWRJ-L171-409R-4 | ecosystem: Environmental > Terrestrial > Plant litter >...
TTGGCGAACATGACAGCGCCCGGGAGGACGCCGTCCACGATGGCCTTCTCGATGGTAGACTCGATTGTCCACGACATTTTGGGCGGTGTTGTTCGACAGCAAATTCGGGGTGTATATGATCACTGCGTCGTTCAGTTACTTGCACGAGCTGTCATCGTTCTAAATGGTGAGATGAGAAATAAGACATGTGAACCCACCAGCGAGCCGCTCAAGACGCCAGAGGCCGGTTAATATAAGCCTCCCGCGTGGACAGCTGCGCCGGAAAACCTCAGACGGAAGGCGCTCCCCTTTCCTCCTTCCCCTCCCATTCTCCAACTCTGCCGTGTCCCCGCCGCACGACGACTTCAGTCTTTCAATCCTACGCCTGTATCAGGATAATTCCCCGATATTACGTGGCAGGTATGGCATGGGCGTATAAGCAAGTGCTGGGTCGTTATCGTAAGCTGAAAGCGGTGGGGTACTTCGTCGAAGGTTCAGTTTCATGGCTGCAAAATGTCACATCGAGAAGCAGCCATCTTGTTACCGGCATGAGCCCGCTCATAGCTGAGCGGCCCTTATCTCCGGCTTTAGTATTTGTACTATATACCCAGTTCTATAAGTGATACTCCCGTGGACATGTCATCAGCCAAGGGCCAGGCGTTTGACCCCGGGCAGAGAAGGCGGGGTGGCGCCGAGCGCGGGGCCGACCGGGAGATGAAGTGGGGTCCGAGATTTGCGGATGGGAACGGGCAAGGGATCAGAGCGAAAGTTCATAAACAGAGTTCTTTGTACATATCCTATGTGCCTATGCCGCAGATAGGCACATGTCCCTAAATAAAACGAAGCAAGGTAGGTAAGGTACATACAATATGCATACCATATATCCATGCTAGAAACAAGCTACCACACCACCCCGAAAACACCCCACTTTACGTCACCAACAAACAACACCCAAGATACATACACACCATCCATCCATCCATCCATCTATCCTCCCGGACAGACAGACAAGTAATACGCATCAGCCAAAAGAAGGAAACCAAAAAACCAAGCCGCAAGGGGTATATATTCCCTCCATCCACTTTCCCTATCACTCCCAATCATGACGCATCAAAACAAAAACCATACATCTTCTACGCAGGCAGCGACAACCCCTCGATGCCGTTGGAATCCTCTCCTACCGCCGGGTCGGCGCTCACAATTCCGTTCTGACGCTCCCAAACCTCCCTGCGAATGCGATCGTCCATTGCTTTCCTTGCGCGCTCCACCTCTTCCACGCCACCCGATTTCTTCAGCTTGCTTTCCCCCACAAATTCAGTCAACTCTTTCGTGAGTGGGTTGGCGTTCCTGGTCTGTAGCTCCTTCTGCCGCAGCTTCTCGGCGCGCTCGATGGCTTCCAAACGGTTTTCGTGGTTTGGCTGGAGCGCACGCACCTCGCCCAGCACACCCTCCTTCGCGGTGTTCGGGTCCGCACTGACGCTATTCAAGACGATAGCGCCCAGCCCTTTACTAAACTGCCGTCCAATCTGTGCGCCGCCGCCTGAGCCATTGTCCTTCATCTGCTCCTTGGTTGCTTGCTCGACAAGCGCGAATGTCTCCGACGCCTTCTCGAGGTCGTCGCGGAGGTCGACCATCAAATCCTCCATTACCCGCAGCTCGTCGCGGCCCTGGCAGACATCCTCCAGCTCCTTCTCCCAGATCTTGGTCCAGACAGGTTTCTCCGTCTTCATGTAATCATCCATCCTCTTGAGCTCCTTGTGGAGCTGCGTGATGTCCTTGGTGACCGACTCGAGCTGTCGCGGTAGCGGCCGCACACCGCGCATCACAACGTCCTTGCGTAGGTCTTCCACTAAGTCCTGTAGGTCATCGATCTTGGTGACCAAACGGTCACTGTCATCGTTGAGAAGCTTGCGACCCTTGTTCACGTAAGAGTGGCCCATGTCACCGTCGATATTCGGCACCGCAACCTTGGCTGCGGCCATCTTAACATTAGCCGCTTTGGTGCGGAGCGCAGCCATCGAGCCTTCCACCTCAGACTGGAAATTCGAATACGTCTGGCGCAGCACCGCCAGATCGCGTCGTAGGCTCTGAATCTCTGAGGTTTGGGACGGGTTGAGCTTGCTTCGTAGCGCTGTCTGCGGCCCAGCGGATCGCGGGGAATCGGCAGGAGGTGTGGGCGGCGCGGCAGCCAGCCGAGCGAGATCCTTAGCCGTCTCTTGTTGTCGCTCAGACACCCTTTGCAGAGCTGCGCCCTGGTCATCCATATTCTGTTTGACGAGATCAAGAGTCTGCTTTAGTGACCCGATGCCTTCGTCAATATGTTTCTTGACCTCGTCCAGGGCCTCGACGTTGAGAACCAGGACAGTCCGGTCTTTGATGTCCGAGAGGTCTTCCAGCTCGTGCCGCACACCTGAGACGGGATCTTGAATGTAGATATCGGGTAAGTCCGCTCCGTTCTGCTGCGTGTTCCAGGAAAACTTCTCGATAAAGGCGAGTTGCAGACGACCGATCGAGAGCTCGTCATAACCTTCAGGAAGCACAAACTTCTTGACCTTGGATCTGTACTGCAAGAAGAGAGTCAACTCCTTGGTGGCAGGAGGTGAGCCCTCCACCAAATAAGAGGGCGCTGGCGGCTTGTCAGGAGTTGGCGCGCGGCTGGCTGTTGATGGCCTTGTTGCTGCGGGCTTTGGAGGTTTTACATCGTCGACATCCATGCGCATAATTGGTAGGGCATCTGATAGCGGTCCGTTCAGAGTTGCGCTTGGCCTTAAGAATTTCTCGTCCGGAGAGTCCACCATGAAGCTGTCGTTCCTCCTGACCGGCTTTGCGGGCGGCTCTGGGCGAGTTTCGTCGGGCTCTTCCGGCACCCTGCTCGGGACACGGACCGGAGAGGACTCTACAGCACCCGCCCGGGACTGGCTTGAAGGGTCGCGCTTGTGGCGTACGCTCTCCCTTGCCTGCATCGCTCGCATGGACTCCCGTACTTCGCCCCGGCCCCGGTTCGGTATCGGTGTGTTTTGAACGGGAAGCATTGGTATCCCGGCGCCGGGAGCGCCCAAATGCTTGGATATCTGATAGGCAGAGTACCTCCTGGATGCGCGTCTTTCCAAATCGCCTCCCCTTTGCAAAGCAGCTAGGGCGCTCTGCTGCTTTGGAGGCGGGGGTGGGGGAGGGAAGTTGTCGAGACCAAGGTCACTCATCGAATTGCCGGTCGGTATCGTGGCTTCGTCGCCGGGATAGGGGGGAAGGATGGGGATATTTTGCAGCGTGGTGCTCGATAAACTGGACTCCCCCGAGTTTGCAGAGCCTCGCGACAAGTCTCGCTGTGTGGGGAAGCGCCTTGTCGGGGAAGCACTATTCCTCGAATCTTCCCTTCCTTCGCCTTGCCGATATCCATTCTCTAGGCCTTCGTTGAGTAGCGTCGTTAGTCCCGAGTTGGTACTCCCCATTGTGCTGCTGCTTGTTGTTCGACCGGACACAGGGCCGCCAGGACCGCCCTGCTCCGAGATGCCATTTTCCTTGTCTCTCGCCTGCTTCTGTCTCAACTTCTGCTGTTTCCTCTTCAGACCATGTAGTAAGTTGATGATGATGTCACGTATCTTGGGCAGATACTTTTCGAGGCTCTCCACGCTTGCTTCCTGGCTCAGCGTTGACTCGAGGATGCTCCGCAGCAGCTCTGGGACGTTGCCCAAGTCCGATGTATCGACATTAATGGCCGTGAAGGCTCGACAGGCCATGTTGAATTCATATCCCAACCGTACGTAGACATCGGACACCTGGGTGTCGGTGGCGTTTCCGCGTGACCATTGCGTCAGGGTCTCGAGGAGCTGCTTTGTCGCGACGAGCAGGTGCGTCACGCTCTTTTCGATCTGCGATAGAGGAACGGAGGAGCTGCCCGAAGACTTTTTGGTGGTCGCCATGGTCAGCAAGAGGTAGCTACAGCATGCGACAACACAACAAAGTTGGGCGTCTGAGAGGTGCGAGTTGGGGAAGGGTTCACAGGAAAGACAAGATAACGGAAGGCGCTCAGAAACAGAAAACAGAACCGTGATGCGATGATGTGGTTGCGCCAGCAGATCAGGCAAATCCATAGCGCAAGTCGGCGTCGCATGAAGCCGCGGCCGAAACAGGACTTGGTGCTTCAAGTGTGCAGGGAAGGAATGGAAACCGGAAGATTGTCGATTCACACACTCACATTGTTCCGCCGGGAGGTGCTCCCACCGCCGCCCGCCTGGATCGACCGCCCTGCTGCCGAGGAGCGAGGCGCCACGCCGACTGTGTTGGTGCCCACGCCCATTCCCATTCCTATGCCCATCCCCATACCCACGGCCGGCGAGATGGAGCGCGCTGGAATGTTGGGGGGCGGGCCTGGTTCCGCTCCCGGAGAGCGCCGCTGCATCGAGCGAGAAGGGCCTGGTGCGTTCATCATCCTCGACTGGCCCTCGGCCTCGGATCCCAAATGCTGGACGGTGCGTCACCAGTCGCGTGCGGGTTTTAGGCTCAGATTAGGATTTGGATTGGAGCTGTTTTTTTCGTCTTCTCCCCGGTCGGTCAGGACCTGACGACGAACCAGCGGCCGATGGAAATGCGTTGGGGACCAGTGAGGGGTTTGCGGCGATGGCGATGGCGAGATGACGAGCATGAAGCGACAACCCAACGCGATGGCAAATGCTGAACTCTCTCTCTCGGCGCCTTTGGCTTTACGTTGAGTGCGTAGGTTGCCATTCGCTCATTTGGGGCCATCGCACCTCGGGTCTCCACAAGACACACGCTCCATTGGAAGCCCCAGACTCGCGAGCCCGCGCTTGACCAGAACAGTCCACCCGACGCAGAAGACAGGGGGCGCCTGTGCCACAAAGAGCTCGGCCGTACAAAATAAAGTGATTGGTGGCACTTTCGATCGCCAACACCGCAGACAAGGGCGCATCAGCTTTCTCTTTTCTGGAAGGAATCCTTTCTGGCCATTCTTCAGCTCTTTGCATGACATCTTCGCCCCTTAACCACACGTTTAAGAGGCTTTGTTGGCGAAAGTCGCCTTGTACGGGCTGTTATTAGTTGTACAATGTGACCGCACCTTGACTTTGCCACGTTGTTCGCTAAAGCTGTGACGTTTTGATGTTTCGAAACGCACATCTGTTCCTCAGTTCAGCTTCCGTCACTCAACAGGGAAGACGCCTGGGGCCGCTAAAGAGATACACCTTGGATTTCATCACAGAATGTGGCGCTTTTGGCGAATCGCTCTGCTATTTTTCGGCGGCTGCCGACAGCTCGGAAGCAAGTGCGCGGCTGTCAAGCATTGTCTCGCTAGACGTCAACGTCTCAGCGCTCCCATTCAGGCTGCATGCAAGCGGTGCAGGAGCCCAGACAAATATTCCCAATGACTGGCATACGAATTATCGATTCAAATTCTCTCTTGAGGTCAGACACGGCTGCGCCACGATGCGCTAGCTACCAAGGAGGCCTGGGTGCATCAAGCCATGCGAGGACGTACCCAATGCGCCGCCGCATGGATCAAAACGAAGCCTGTTCTTTTGGCCGAGGGCACCTTGCGACGTGCGTGTCCGTCCGGCGCTCCGCATTTGCACGGCAAGATATTTTTGCGGCTGACTGCTTCTACTGGGACAAACTTGCTCGCTCCCTTCGTCAGGCACCGACATCCGACAGCTGCTGAATCTCGTGCTCGCAGTTGAGAAAGGGAACCAACCCAGGTCCCTGGACCGTGGGAGTTGGATGGATCATGACCCTGGGTAATGAGGAAGGCTGGGGTTGGTCTTCTCATCCCAGGCCTGCAATCCTCCACCCACACCTACTGTTCGGCGTTGCTGTCAGCGTCGCTGTCAGTCGATGATGTTAGGCATCCTGTCGCGGTCGCTGGTCAACATGTCAGTCAGGCTCTGATGATGGGAAGGCTGTGGATGTCCGGCCACAGTCCACGCGTCCCGGCGGGTCATTCATGTGGGCAACGGCGTGTCTCGCAGGCCAGCGAGCTGGTTGGTGACACCACACCAGTCAATGCTCCAAAAACCTGTAAAGGCTGCTCAGCGCTGGGTTGGAGTCCGGACCCTGGGCGAGCTCGACGAACCCCGACAGGTCAGCTGCAAGCCACGGCCCGCTATCAACAAGCCCCGGACGACAATGCCGGTCTCAATGCTGGTCGCCCTGCCGTCCGTCCAATGGTGTTGGCCCAAAATTTGGAGGCGTTACGATCTACCTGCAATTTGACCATGACCGCAAATCAGCGCTCCTTCCCCCCTTCCCCGTCGGACTCTCATGTTGCTGCGGACGATGCAGTTTGCTGCATTGGGGCGGCCGTCCAGCCCCTTGGCATCAGCCCGGCCAGCTCCCGATAAAAGGGAGCGCTCTGCACCGAGCTGCCCGCTGGAGCTTCAGCTTCCTCTGTCCAGCCCAGCTCCCTCGCAGGTTTCAGCACTCACTACGCACCCGCAAGGCAATAATAATACCAAGCAGTCGCTACAGACCCAAACATCATTCAAGATGCAGTTCAAGGCTACCATCATTCTCACGACCCTCGCCGTCTTCGCCGCGGCCCATGACGGCCACGACTCCTCGGTTCCCCATACCACCACTGTCTCGGCAACCAAATCCGCCAAGGTGACTGACATCTGCTGGAGCGACATCGACCCGGAGGCTTCGTCGTCGTCCACTAAGGGTTATCACAACTCGACCACCACTGGCAAGGCCACCCTCTACACCTCGACTACCATCCCCACCGACAAGCCCGCAGCCACCAGCTCCAAGCCGCCTGCCTCCACTGGCGGTGCCGGCAAGTCTGAGTTCGCCATGGCCATTCTCGGCCTCGGCCTTGCGGCCGGTCTCATCCTCTAAACGGACTCCTTCGTGTGGGAGAGATATGATGTGGCACGGAGTGAATGAGGTAGCATCGGAACCGGAGTTGCATGCAGGCTTCGGCGCAGAAAAAACGGCGTTACCTATTTGGGGAGGACGACAAGATGTTGGATAGGCCCAGGTGTTGGTGGACTTAGTGGTTACGACGACATCATGCTGTACCTTGTTAATAGCTTTAATGAATAATGCGGCGAGGCGGTTGTCTCACGTGCTCGCTCTAGCCATCTCTCCAGAAGCTATGATTGAAGGATTGACCGGGGACGCAAAACACCAATGCAACGTCCGGATTGTTGACAGCTGCAAGTCGGACCGGGAGCTTGGCACCGGGCCAAAGTGGACTCACCAATCCATTCTTTGAACTGTTGAGCGGCGCCGGCCGGCGCGGTTGGTGACCCACAAACGGGACGAAACGGCTCCATTCCGCGTAACTTTCCACTCAGTCGGTCTGCTTTCGGAAACAGCAACGAGTCATCATCGCATCCGTCGGCTAAGTCGCACCAGCCGGCAATTCCGATGACTTGCAGCGAATCGGCACCGAACGACGTGGTGTTACGCGTTGAACACGTTGGAGACGACCAACCATGTCAGCGCCAGCGACACACCCTCAGTTGGGAGCTGAAGATGCCAGATGGACTTATACGCGCAAGCTGACGCACAGCTCCAGCAGGATTAGTTATAATGTATACTCAATGTAATCACCCGCCCTCCTATTTGAAGAGGACAAAGGACCCAACAGCATTCCAATATCCCGAACCAGTATCCATTGCGTCGATGACGAAACCCCATAACGTTACATAAAGACACATCGAGCACCTCCAAAGAATTATCACAACTTCCCTACCTTCAACTCACGGACCAGCAGTATGGCACCAACACCAAACATTGCCATCATCGGTGCCGGCCCCACCGGCTGCATGCTCGCCCGCCTGCTCCATCAGGCTGGTATCCCCGTGACCGTCTTCGAAGCCGAAGCCTCACCCAACTACCGCTCCCAAGGCGGGACTCTCGACTTACACACATCAACGGGCCTTGCCGCTCTAAAAGAAGCCAACCTCTTCAACGAGTTCCTCGCCTCAGCGCGCTACGACGGTCACCACGTCCAGTTCACCGACCGCCACCTCAAATCGTACCTCACTCTCACCGGGCCCGCCGAACCCATCCCAGACGACGATGGTACCGCCGCTTCCTCAAAGCGCCGGCGCTCCAGGGTTGACGAGCAGCGCCCGGAGATCGACCGCTCCGAGCTCCGGCGCATCCTCTCCGAGTCACTCCCCCCAGACATGATCCGCTGGGGCCACAAAGTCGCCTCCTTCACGTTCCCTCCCTCTCCCTCTCCTGAATCCAACACCAACTCCCCACAATCACCATCACCATCACCATCAACACCAACAATCCACTTCTCCTCCCCCTCCCACCCCCCCTCCTCGGCCTTCACCCTCATCATCGGCGCCGACGGCGCCTTTTCCCGCGTGCGCACCGCCCTCTCCCCGCCACAAAGGCCCCTCTTCAGCCGCATCGGCCTCTACGAGCTCTCCGTCCCCTCTGGCGCCACCACCGCCCCAGAGCTCACCGCCGCCGTAAAGCGCGGCAGCATCTTCGCGCATGCCGACGGGCGGCGGATCTCAGTGCAGCAGATGGGTGATGGGAGCCTGAGCGTGGGGGTAGTGCAGGCGCAGGAGGAAGAGGGATGGACTAGCAAGGAGAAGGCGGGGTTTGATACGGGGGATCTGGAGGAGGTTAAGAGGCGTTTGTTGGAGGGGGAGGGGGCGCCGTTTGGGGCGGATTGGCATCCGCTGTTGAGGGAGGCGGTGGCCAAGGCGGATCGGGTGTGGCCGAGGACGCTGTGGCAGCTACCGGTGGGGTGGAGGTGGGAGCATCGGGAGGGGGTGACGCTGATTGGGGATGCGGCGCATTTGATGACGCCGTTTGCGGGGGAGGGGGTGAATGTTGGGCTGGAGGATGCGATGAGGCTGGCGAGGGAGGTGGTCAGGGCTGTGAAGGAGCGGAGCGGGGATGGGGAGGCGCTGGATGCGGCGGTGAGGGCGTATGAAGAGGAGATGTGGCCGAGGTCAGCAAAGATTGCGAAGCTGTCGGATCAGTTGGCGAAGGTGTGGATGTTTGAACCGAACTCGCCTGAGGCTGTCATTGCGAGGGCGTCGGCGTTGCATGTCAAGGTTGACCAGCCGCGGGTGGTTCATCCGTTGGTGGATGTGATGGTTCATGGTTATTTTTTGTTCAAGAGGATTATGGGCTAGATGAGCGTTGGGTCATGGGTGACCATCGCTCAAGGCTTGCTGAAAATATCTTTCGGAGCTGGTTCGGTTGTTGGGAAAGAGCTATGGACTCATCAGGTATCTTACTATGTACGTACTCAGGCCACCTACCTACATTGGTAAAGTGTGGTTCGAAAGAAGTGAGACTTCCAAGTCCTTCATGCTAGGAAACCCCCTGGTTGACTATAGAGCGGTTTCGCTTCGTTTCATTTTTCGTGGTTTACCCAAATGCAAACGAAGCCTTGCTGCGCTATCCCCGAGAGTGTTGCCGTTCGGGTGCAAGCGGTTCGCAAGTTGTTGCCAACGCATCATGGCGGTCTTGGGTAAACAAAACTCTTTCGTTTGCAGTGTCATTCGGAGGCTAATCAACAACCACGAACCCCTACCTTCCCCAACCATTGCCGCTGAAAACACGGGGAATGAAAGCAAACGGATATATGTTATCGTCTGATAAATGGACACACGACGATTGACAGATTGCCTATTGTAAAAAGAAAACAGTCGGGAATCGCAGCAGGAGTCGGCTATCGATCCTCGGGCAGGATGATTGCTGCAGGAACCAAGCTCGCGATTCGAAGTGCTAGGATAATGTCGATCTCCCGCCTCTAGAGCGGGTTCTAGAACCGCCCCCACGAAAACACCAAATGTGTTTTCCTCTAGATGTGCCACCCATCAGCGTGCAACAGGCAAATGCACCCCTCATAACGCGGCGCTGTATGCGCCACGAGGGGTCGCCCGATTCTGACGAGGGAAACAGTCACCGAGAGGTGACATCACAATGAAAGCACTGCAGGTACAGCTCCCCTCCGAGCCCCGACAATATCGCGGGACCCAGCTCAATCTAAAGAAGAGGGTCTGGCGGGGTAACAATTGCCTAGAGACAGGGATGCAGCTTCAATTTGCGAGTGGATGGTACTGTTGATATGAAGGGCGGCTCTTGGGACATCGGCCGATCGGGCCGTTTAGCTGCGTGATCGAGGGGAAGCAGCCGACACTGGGAGACGCGAACGGAAATCGTGGGAGGTCACAATCGGAAAGGGGGCCAGGTGTCGGGAGAGACAACATGGAACGAAGACGAAGCCCCAAAAGCAAAGAAGCAGGACAAATTTTTTGGGGGCCTCGCAGATCTGAATTTGGGGAGCCGAGCCTGCATCACTTTGCCCAACCCGAGCCTAGGTACCCAATGACAAACAATGTACTCCTATCTCTGTGCACTAAGGAAAAAATAACTAAAGTCATTAGAGACGAGATGGTCGAGTCACACCACCAAAAGCCTGACCACAAGCCTCCCCCTCGCTCGAGCATCCAGACCGTTTGCTCCACGCAAGTCGGCAACCCCCAATGACGCTGCGTTTGCTATCGCTCCTCCATCAATGTCTGCGACAGCTAGACAGATTGCAGGAACCGCTACCCGGAGCTTTGGACTTCCAAAGCCGGGCATGGATGAAGCAACCTGGAACAGCTCCATGAGACAAGGTTTCCGCGACGAGAGGCCCCGACGGAAGAGTGCCGAGTCAAAGCCCCATTCATAATTGTGCTAGCCTGTCGTGACCGCGGGCTCGGGCGTCAGCCCAGATAATGCTCGCCTTGCGTACCGCACAATGTGTTGTCTCTACTCCGTCAAAGCCTCTCAGTAGCTACTTCGCGCCACGGATTTTAGTTTGCCGTTGTCCTTGAAGAAATCGAACATCAGGGCGCCCCTTTTGGTTGTTGCCTCGACGTTCAGCTAGCCCGGGGGGCGGCTCACTTGAATGGCACCAAATCGCATCACGTGCGACAACTAACGAGCGATGCTTGTGTGCCAAGAATGACTTGGCTCAAACCGCGCTAGCGGGACATTGCGCCCGCCCAGCTTCTCTGGGAGCTGCGAATTTCTTGACATCTCGCTATCTGGCCCAGGTTCCTGCTGCTTGTCGCCAAACCTCGTCCTCTAGCTCGAGAAGAACGGGCATTGCGTTCGTCAGGGAGCTACTTATCAGGCCACCCATCTCGAACTACTTCTCATCTTTTTCCTCATTAGCGCGTGTTTCTACCTCGTGGCATCGCCCCGCACGGTCTGCCGCTCCGCCGCGCCCGCCCTGCCGTCCCTCGCCCTGCTCTTTCCGTGCAACAAGCTCCCGTCGAACTTTCGTGCCTTCCCCGCCCAACATTTCGCGAGGCCCGCCGCTCTCCCGTCCCAGCAAACAAAAGCTCGACAGTCGCCGTTGACACCGTGACCTTGCGATTTCCTGGCTCGCACTTCAGCCGTTACTATCGCCGCGGCGTCAGGTACCAGTCTGTCCCTGCTTCACCCGGGTCCATCTTTTGGACTCCGCTACAGCAGCTCAGCTTTGATACGACACGCTCGGCAGCAACCAGCTGGGCAACTCGAGCTCACCCGCGAAGAAACGGTGCATACCTACCAGACATAAGGGGAGGGAATCGATGCACCTGCTGTACGTCTTTTAACACTATTCCGTTGATTTTCCTGGCCAGGCCGGATCCTATCCTGTTACCTGCCTCCTTTTCTTGTTCGATATCTACCTAGCGTCGCCCCCAGTGCCAGCAGCGACGGCCCCCAGCCAAAATTTGTAGCGTGGCAGGCCGTCGTAACTGACCACCCCCGGGGCCTATGCAAAGCGACCTGTCGCTGTTCAATCAGGTCGCACCACCAGCGACTCTGATTCGCCCAATTCGCACAAACACCTGCTCTGCCGCTCCCGCACCATCTCTCCCGCACTCTTTCCCCCAAAGTTTCCAAAAGTGCGACCAGACGCTCACTGGCAGCGTACAGGAAGCATGGACGACCGATCGTCAACCTCAAAAGCCACCACCTCGTCGCCGTCCCAATCCACCACGCTCGACATTAAGTCGCCCACCGCGCGACCTACGTACAGCAGCAAGCTCAGCGACCAGAAACCAAGGGCATCAGAGCCGGCTTCTTCTACTCCGGCAGCGAGGTGAGACACGAGACCTTTCCAGACATGCCCATCCCCATCCAAAACCTCCACACGACTTGCCTGCGACAAAGCCGTGAATCTGCCGCCACCTTCTTTGGCATTGTTGGCACACATTTGTGCTGCAGCTCCATCATTCTGGACTTGTATTACCTCGCCATTGCTTCCCACAACCCTGCCTGCACATACGATGCCATGGTTGGCGCCGACTTTCACTGACATCGATGCAGACAACCTCCTGTTCAGCAGCGAGCCTGGGTCTCGAATAAGAATCCGATTACTGGCCGGTCGCAAACTCCTCAAAGCAATTTCAATTCACAGAATAAGCAGTCCCCGACATCTTCCCTCCGGGAGGTAAGCCAACTTTCCTTTTTTTTTTTTATCCTGGCGCGCACAGGCGAATCCGTCAGCACTTGATCCAACAATTTTCTTGTCGGCTTCCCCCGAGCAATACCCAACGCGGCCACCCCGTCTGCAACAGACGCACTCCCAGCTGCAATTGCCCGTCATTGCTAGTATCGCGACCTAACTCGCATTCTCACAGGGCCAACGGGTGCGGATCACCCTCGCCAGCGGCGCCGAGTTCGAGGGCACCTACAACAACGGGCCGGAGCCGACGTCTTGTCGTCTTACTATGGTCTCGCAGAAGAAGCTACCAAACTCAGCCGACATCCAAAACGGAGCTGGAAGAAGGGAGCAACCCACAATGTCGTTTCAGCGGAAAGAGATAACGGAGGCTCGCGTTTTGCCTGGTAATGCCAGTAAAGGCGATGGAAAGGCCATCAATGGTATGGAATAGCAACCGATATGCAGTTTCTTCACTTTGGTTCTGACTATATCTTCACAGGCAACCGGGCTGGGTTCAAGACAGACACTTCCATCTCAAATGCTCGTCTTGCTGGCGAGCGGGATCTCAAGCGTTGGGTTCCCGACTCCAAGGACGACACCGACTATAGCTTGGAGGCAACTTCCAAGACTCCCGCCGGCTGGGACCAATTCTCTGTGAACGAGCAACTGTTCGGTATTAAGACCGACTATGACGAGAATATCTACACCACCAAGATTGATAAAGCCCATCCGGACTATGTCCAGCGTCAGGGTTTTGCCGATCGAAAGGCACGCGAGATCGAGCGGAGTACTGCTGCTACCTCGCATGTTGCCGAGGAGCGAATCATGGACTTCGTGGGCGGCGAGGACCAAAGAGACGAGGAAGAGAAGTACGCCTCATCACCTTGCAAACATGGTAGGATGTCGCTGACTCTCGCATAGATACAGTGGTGTGCGTCGGCAGGACTTCCCGCCGCTAGCAAATCGAGAGAACAAGTACACACCGCCAGCTCGGCGCGCTCCTACGGCTCACTCTACCGTCAAAGGAGCCCCTGTTGACCCTGCTATTATTTCTGCGCAGCTCAAGGCCGTCCCGACACCAAGGCAACCCGCGTCGAAGGCAGATGAAGTCAAGGCACCAGCCCAGCCCAGCAAGACGCCTGCAACAGCTGCGGAATCCAAACCGGTGGCCAGTACGAAGGATACCAAAGAAGGCGAGTCCAAGGCAGACAAGACCGATGCCAAAGCTCCCGATGGAAAGTCTGGCGACAAAGGTGCGACAGCTGCCCGGCCATCCGCTACTACCAGCCGCACAGTCACACCCAAGGAGGATGTACCTCCGGTGTTTGCGAATCGGAATGTGGAACACCAAGTCTTGCAATCGTTCAAGTCATTTGCCAAACACGAGCGGCTCAGTGATGAAAAGAGATTAAAAAATAAGGCGATTAAGGACAAGGAGGTTAAACTCCACGAGCTGAAAACATTCGCCGAAAGCTTCAAGTTGTCAACGCCCGTTCCGCTGGACCTTATTGGCATCATCGCCAAGGACCCCGTCAAGCAGAAAGCCATCCAGGAGAAGGCGATCCACAACGCGGAAGAAATCAGCCGGAAAAAGGTCGAGGCGCAAAAGGACAAGGAAACCACAACGACGAGCAGCCAAGCCAAACCCGCAGCTGAGCAGCCTGCCGCCTCAGCTGCTACGGCGGCGGCCGACCCCCGGACCGCCTCGCGCCCAACTGCACCACAACATGCCAGCTCTCCTTCAGGGATTCAGAATCGCCACCAAGGCCCGCGCGCAGGATATAATAACCAGCCTTATCATCAGCAATATAACAGGAACAACCGTCCTGCGCCGCATATGGCTCAGCAGCAGCCAACAGGGAATCTTGCACAACGACTTCGCAGCAATCTGGACCAGCAGAAGAGCCAGCACCCACACATGGGCCAGCATGGTGGTGTCCAAGACATGCGGCTGCCTCCGACCGGACCTGCTAATACCGCGGATCCTAACTACGGTCGCCGTGTGAGCGGTCTTCAGCATCCGTTCTTGGGTAACAAGCTCAATCCAAACAGCCATGAGTTTAGGCCGAACGCTTTTGCACAGCCGTTCATGCCTGCCGGTCCTAGTCAAAGCTCCAGCCCTCGGTCTTCAGTGAACAACATTGCCGAGTCCCAGGCGGTTCCTCCAACTCCCGTTGCGGGTCAGCTGATACGCCGCAAGACCAAGGCAGTTGATGTGCAGAAATGTTTCATCCTGTCGCATATCAAGACCTTTGTCCCCCCTCCCCAGGGACGGGCATGGGAGCTGAACGGCAACCTTAGGCCATCCTACGACACTCTTCCGACTTGGCGACAGCTGAAAGACGATACCGAGAAGACCGATACGATGTCCATGACGTATAAAGAGTACTTCGAGAGATTGCCGCTCTCAAGCGCAGCAGTGGCCACACCCAACCCATCTCACGCCATGCCACAGCTTCCCCCTCACCAGCACCAACTTCCATTTCACCTACAGCATGGAGCGCAGAACATGGCTCCCAGACAGTCTCCCCATCTGCCACCAATGCAGATGCATGCGCCTCAGCATGGCCATGGCCCTCATACACCGTTCAACAATGGCGATGACCACCGGATGATGCATTCAAATTCTGCGCAGTCCTTTGCATCTCCGAGAATGGGCCAGGTGCCGATGGCCTATCCACCAGCAATGAGCACTCCTGGGCAAATGCAATACAGCCAACCGGTGATGCAGCCTTACATGAATCCCGGGGCTCCTCAGATGGGCCAATTCCGCAGCTTCTCTAACAACCCCCAATTCATGCCGCAACAACCTCACCACATGGGAAGCCCGATGATGGTTCAGCCGCAATTTATGCAGGGCCCGGCCGGCATGATTGCCGCTGGTCCGCAAGTCTCGATGTATCCTGGCCATCAGCAGTTTTTACCCCCGAACACAGTTCCTCAACAGCCCATGGCTGGATCTAATGGCTTCCCGAGCCCCAGCCGACCGGCTGCGCCGATGATGGTCCATCAGGGTTCGCACCAGGGGCAGCCACCCGTTTATGGAATGAGCCCGGGGATGCCATACCAGCAACCCGTCTATCCGCCCCAGCAGCCCCAGGGCAAATTCTCAGGTCAGCGACCGCAGTGAGGATCAAATGTGGACGTGGCACGTGTCGGCACGCGTATCCGCACAGAATATGTTGGAATAGCTATTCAGGCTTGACAACGACTTCGACAAGCTTGCTGGAGAATCTCTAGGTGGGGGGCACTCATTAGCAAGCTGAAGAGAAGTGACGTATGGCCCCCGTCAATGGCTTCGCTATGCATGGAGGGAGGGAGGGTGGGTGGGTGGGGATTATGACGAGCTCTGCTCAAGCCTTTTGAGCTTTTGATATCGTTTCGCGGCCTCCAAGGCATTCCTGGCTTGACATATCCAGCCTATTAGGTTGTCTTTTCGACGCGATTCGAGGTCAAAGGAGTGACGGGGACAATAAACCTGTTAGCCATCGAGATGGACACCAAAATTCAGGCGAGGGGAGGAGAGGCAGGATGTGTTGCAGGGGGTGCAGTATCCATTCATGCCACATGTATTTACCAGGCAGCATGGCAGCGGATGAACATGGATTGTGCCCACAGTAGTAGCGGTTGTTTTGGTCTATGCCTGTTGGCAGTGCTTCCATGGACATCAAGTAAGTCTTCGACGCATCTGTTATGGGTTCTAGCCGCACGACTGGCGCGAGGAGCCAAGCAGACCAGCAAAGCTTATGGAGGGAACGGGGATTGAAAGGCATGAGTTATTGAAGGGTCCTGAGGGTCGATTACTGTGAACATCGCGGTTCCAAGGTCTTCGGCAGTTGGGCAGTTGATCCATAGCAATCCAATCCTCTTGGCCAACGTTTGCGCTCTGGACGGCCTCCAGTGCTTTATTCCAAGGTGGTTCCATACCAAGCATGAATATGGGCAGAAATGCTAGGGGTTTAGGTGGATACAGACAAGAGTAAGAACAATCAGGCGGGTATACATTCGGGCCGCATCACCTCGATGGATTTACGCGTAACCTAACAAGCACAGAGTCGATCTTTAGCTCCGCTACATGCCATCCCGTCTCAATGTCGTAGGTAACTTATGTGGGAAGAGAGGATTCATGTGGAAACAAAGTGGAAAGGCGTCGTTGTTTCTTATGCCGTGCGTGGCCAATTGCAGGCCTGCTATGGGCGGCTGACGAGCGCCTGATGGGTTTATTGCCGCCCCCTGGTTGAGCTGAGCTGAACAGCGCCGCTTCGCGTCGCCCGAGGTGACCGGTACCGATGCCGGGGCACGTCATCAGGGAGGCGCGGTGCGGCGGGCTGTCCCCGCAAAGGCAGCCGGACGGCAATTCATACCCCTTTACCTACGGCACGCACCAGCGAGAGAAAACATTGGTGGGATTTCCGTTGGGATAGCATGCGAGGCACTAGCAAACGACGTGAGTGAGCGAGCAGGATGACGAGATTTTTCTTTTCTGCTCTACTGGTGCTACTCTGCTGGGCACTTGGGCAATGCGATGCCTGGGTTCGGTTCTGCAGTGGGTCGACGGGATGGGTTAGGTTATCGGTGTCCCGCTGACGGTGCCGCTGCGTGTGCGCTGGGCCGGTGTGCCCGCGGTCGCCTGCGCTGCATGGCATTGCAGAGGGCGCCTGCACTGGCCGCTTGCTCGGCTCGAGTGAAGAAAAAATATGTGGAGTCCGGTTGTGGTAAAGCTGGAGGCTGGGAAGCATTTACGACTCAGAACTGGTTGAGAACTTGAGGAGAAATTGGTTGCAGTGGATGCGGCGACCTTGGGCTATGTAAAGATCTGCGCCCGGGATTGAGCTCGGGACCTTCCGAACTGGCGCCCCAAGACCTCATGGCATGGCGATGGTAAGATGAACTTTCGACCACAGCCACTCTCTACCCGTGGGATGTTTCCCGGGCTTTTACAAGAAACGATGGACGGGTGATGGAAACATCCTGGGCGTGCCAATCCGCTGAGGCCGCCGTCAGATGTTTTGTGACTTGACAGGTTGACAGCTCGAAGCGCGGTTTCACTGAAAGACAGCGGAGTGGATGCTGCATCCCAGCTGTCGAGTCCGGAGGCTCAGCGGCCAGTGGAATCGGCCGGGCCAGGCCAGGGCGCCACAGGCCCTTCCAGAAGCGGAATGGCGCGAGTGTCCCAGGCGCACAATCCACCAGCGAAAAGGGGAAAGAGGGGTCGTCTGTGTTTCAGATTCTTCTGAGCTTTGGCCAGTCTCCACTGACCTTGCCGATTTGAGCCATTCAAGCGGCTCGGACCAGGTTCTCCAAGATCTGTCATTACCTAAGCATGTAGATGGGCCAATCAGATGGGCGTCGGGACTTTGTGGAGGAGCAAGGCACGCACGGCATTCGATTGGGCGCCACCCTCTTGGTTGGACGTTGATCGATGTGCATTGAGCGGCCTCTTGTGGATTGCCCTCGCGCAGACTTTTTCTTCGCCTACGCCGTCCATGGACCCCCTTTCTCGGCCCCTTCGATTCAGAATGCAGGTCGAAGACTTGGCTTCCGCTATGCCATTCGCTGTCGGGCTGCCTCTTGGCAGGGGCACGAGCCCAGAGATCCAAGAGATACTCCGCCATCGAGTGCCGACTCCTCGTGAGGGAGCTGCCAGTCATTCTTGGACGTCTCACAAGTGCCACCTCCGCGCCCAACCGAGCTCTCAGTGACTGACGCCGCATGCTATGTAGATAGAGCCCAACAGAAGAGCAGAAACCACGCGGCGCGCTGCCAGCCAGCGCGCAGGAGGCAAAGGCAGGATGAGGATGCGAATGCGCACTGATGTCAATATTCTGGTGCCGCGATGTGCCTGCGCAGAGGCGGCTGTGAAGTATCCTGGCTCTGCTGGTCTGGATGGAGCTTGCATGGGGCTTTCGCAATGCGCCGGCATGGGAGAGGTCGACATCCCCGCCCAACGTGCCCACTACTACCGTCCACGACCACAGAGCGCCTCCACAGCCACCCTGCGCGGCAGTCTGGATGCTTGGGATTCCAAGCAACTAGTTCGGTCGGTGGCGTTCGAAACAAGCGACTCCTACCCACCATGGGCTGCCCAATCACTATGGTGGGAGGAGGGAGAACACGTTCAGATGGAAACATAAAGGCTCCCTCCCTCTGCTCACCATCCCAGCTGTTTTGTTTTTTTTCTCCCTAACGGCTGTCAACGTCTTTCGTCTCTCATTCTTTTATCCAAGGGCCTTTGTCCATTGTCCCATCATTCATTCTTTCGATCCTCGGCGATCTTCTTCTTTCAGGCCAACCTTCCCTCAGGCGAATATCTTTGTCGCTATTGTTGGCAGCTCAATACTATTGTTCGATACCTGAATAACCAGTCGACAATAAGGCGTTCGATCTTCGACCCATAGGCTCCTTCCAAGCCCCACGAGCAGTGCTCAGGGTTTAAAAAAAAGACACTTTCACTCTCTTACCGGACCGAATCCTCTGAAACACACATCTTCTTGACGAAGACACCAACAACAGACGACACCAAGCGGAAAACAGTCATCACATTCTTTCGAGATGCCTTCCTTCACATCCATTACGACCGGCCTTCTGGCCACTCTCCTTGTTGGCGGTCAGCTTGCGGCTGCCCATATGGAGATGTCTTTCCCTCCCCCGTTCCGCTCAAAGAACAACCCCCATGCCACCAACATCGACTACTCGATGACCACCCCGCTCCAGCCGAGCGGGGCCGACTTCCCTTGCAAAGGCTTTCTTTCTGATCTGGGCACCCCAGCCGGTGCTAGCACCGCTACCTTCGCCCCCGGCGGCACCTACAACTTTACCATTACTGGCGGTGCTGCTCACGGCGGCGGTTCCTGCCAGGCCAGTTTGAGCTATGATGGAGGAAAGACCTTCACGGTTATCGAGTCAATCATTGGTGGCTGCCCCCTCTCGTCCAACTACGACTTCACTGTTCCCTCCGATGCTCAGGCTGGCGAGGCTATCTTCGCTTGGACCTGGTTCAATCAAATCGGCAACCGAGTACGTACTAATCCCCCGACCCGCGGCTTTCTGCCCGCTTCCCCCCTTCTTTGAACTACAAGCTAACATAATTCCCACAGGAAATGTACATGAATTGCGCACCCGTCACCATCGGAGGTGGTGGTGCCAAGCGAGCCATCAAGGAGCGTGCCGCGGCTTTCTCTGCGCGCCCTCAGATCTTCGTGGCCAACGTCGGAAACGGTTGCACGACCCTCGAGTCATCCGCTGTCACATTCCCCCAACCCGGCGCCGATGTCAAGGATAATGGCGGGCCGCAAGCTGCCCCTGTTGGTAGCTGTGGTTCTGCTGCTGCCCCTGGTGGCGGCTCTGGTGGCGGCTCTGGCGGCGGCTCTGGCGGCGGTTCCGGTGGTGCTCCTGTCGGTGCTCCCGGCGGCGGCTCTGGCAGTCAACCTTCAACCTCAGCAGCTGCCCCGACCGTACCAGCTCCCACCGTACCTGCGCCTCCTGTTGTCTCGCCGCCCAAGCCAACCAACGCTGTGCCCCCCAAGCCAACCACGCGCCCCGGCGGTGTCTTCATCACGGTATCCTCCGAGGCTGCCGCTGTCCCGACAACTCTTCAGACTGCCACCAAGACAGCCCCCGCCAGCCCGCCAGTGAACACCGGTACCCCCCCTGTCACCGGCCCTTCGACGGGAGCCAACTCCGGCGCCTGCACCAACGAGGGTGCCTGGAACTGCATCGGCGGCACCGCGTTCCAGCGCTGCGCCTCCGGCCGGTGGTCCGCCACCATCCCCATGGCTGCAGGCACATCCTGCAGTGCCGGCACGAGCGACACGCTCGTCATGTCCGGTCGCCGCAGCGTGCGTCGGTTCGACACCAACGCGCAATAAGTCCTGATCGACTCGGACGCGAACAACTGGATTTGCCTTCTCAACCAATACCAATTTTACGGCTGTGCCACACAACCTTTTTTTCACTACACTCGCTTTTCTTACAGTTTTTGTCATGCATGAGATACCCTTTGGGCAACCAACGGAAAACAGACGGGACCGGGGGCTTTGATGATATGATGTATATGGATGGGATGGGATGGGCTGGGACAGGCAACACGGGTACATATATCACTCGCTCGCACGGGATGAGGGAGGGGGATAAGACGAACATACATGTGTGCAAAGCAGCTGGATATCAGGCGCTGTATATAGATGCCAATGCATTCAGACTTGCTATGAACCTTGAATCTCGCTGTGTGTGACGTTGAAACCCATTAGTTCTTCCCTTATTATTACGTAAACCTATGGGCCGTGTTGTGTGTTACGTATGTTTTCGTTGGGATGTGTGATGTCTTGGTCTTGGCGGAAGGGTTGGATATCTAAACATGAAGGTGTGAGGTCGTACTGGTATCTAAGCCAACGTTAACCTCCTGTATTACGATTTGGATTTGCAACAACTCAAATCAAGAATATGATACATCGTTCCGTAAAACCACCACTAAATATCGCTGCCATATTCCATATTTGTTTTAAACACCGACTGACCTGAAAGAACAGTTTAAAACTTCTTTGACTCTCACCGATACTTGTATTTTTACAGTCGTAACAGGTTTCTTCCTAGTACGGGAAGAATACCTGGAGATAGAAGGTTATCTCTTCACTATATGTGAAGAACTAGATTGTAAACCAAACCATAACGCAGGTTGTAACCCAAGCAGTAAGCTATCCAGATCTGGTTGGGATCCGGTTCGTAAGCTACTGTCTAAATGATCGGTTTTAACACGGGCAAGAAACACATTGCAAACCCAACACAAATCAGTTGTGAACTAGGAGTTAACTACGACATTACCCAAATAAGAGCACGACTCGTCCCCTCCATGAAGTGCTAGCAAACGTAGCATGAACCGGCTTTGGATTACGTGCTACCCAGGTAAGAACACCACTCATTCCATTCATAATGAGTCAGTAACTTGAATCTTTGAACAAATGTAAATTTTAAACTCCAAACTCCATACATGGGCCAGTCAGCTTGTAACAAGTCTGAGGCATCAAATAGACCGCAATACATAAACGCTCGTGTAAATCACTTCTCCGTCTCCTCTATATATCACTTCCTCGTCGCCTTGATCGCCTCCTCCAGGATTACCAGACCCTCCTCGATCTCGGCGTCCGAGATCGTCAGGCTTGGCACGAACCGCAATGTGTTTGTCCCTGCCGTGATGATGAGGATCCCCCTCTCCCGGGCGGCTGTCACAATGGGGGTTGGGTCCTCGCTGAGCTGCAAGCCGAGAATCAAGCCGCGACCGCGGACCTCCTCGATCAGCTCTGGGAACTTTTGCCTCAGCGCCTCGAAGCCGCGCACAAAGGTTGCTGACTTGGCGAGGACACTTTCTTGCAGGGCGGGCTCGGCCAGCCGAGAGACGATATAGTGTGCCAGACGGCAGGCGAGGGGGTTGCCGCCGAAAGTGGTGCCGTGGTCGCCGATCTTGATCTTCTCGGCGACGTTGGCGTTGACGATGGTGGCGCCGATGGGGAAGCCGTTACCCAGGGCCTTGGCCGTGGTGAGGATGTCGGGGTGGGCCTCCTTGGGGAGACGGCTGTGGGCCCAGAACTCACCCGTACGGCCGAGGCCACACTGGATCTCGTCGTAGTGCAGCAGGGCGCCGACCTCGCGGCAGCGCTTGCCGAGCGCAATGAGGAACTCATCCGACGCCACCTGGACGCCGCCCTCGCCTTGGATAGGCTCAACAATGACGCTGCATGTGTTCTCGGTGACGAGCTCGGGGATCGCTGCGATGTCGTTGTAGTCGCCCACACGAAACCCGGGCACCATGGGTGCGAACGGCGCCTGGTACTTGGGATTGGGCGTCGCCGAGAGCGAACCCATGGTGCGACCATGGAAGGCATTGCGGAATGACACGATCTCTACCTTGGCGCCCGACGGGTCGAGTACCTTGCCGACCTTTCGCGCGAACTTGATACCGGCCTCGTTGGCCTCGGAGCCCGAGTTGCAGATGAAGACGGCGGTGGCGTCGTGCATGGCACCCGACGCCAGGGTCTTCTCGACCAGAAGCTTGGAGAGCGCGCCAGTCCATGGGTTGTAGTAGAGATTGGAGGCGTGTATAAGGGTCTTGGCCTGATTATCGCGCAACAGTCAGAGCTTTGGTCTTTCAGGGGCAGAACGGCATGCGACTGTGACTCACCTGCTCAGCAATCAACTTAGAGACCCCAGGGTCGCAGTGTCCCAGCGAATTGACGGCAATACCGGCCGTGAGGTCGAGGTACTTTCGGTTTTCGATATCCCAAAGGTAGGAACCCTCTCCCTTCACGAACACGGGCGGCGGGCGCGAGTATGTGGCGACCATGTACGGGGCATGCTCGCGAACGAGCGCGGCGCTGGCTGAGTCGGCGCTCGGGTCGGGGTTTGAAAGGCTGGCATCCCTCTTGATCTGCGCGCTGCTGCTGACCGCGCCGCCCAGATTCGATGTCGGCACCGCAGCGGCCTGCGAGTAGAGGCGGGCGCGGGCGGGCTTCGCGGCGAGCCGCAGAGATGCACGGAAGGCCATCGGTCGAGTTTAAAGTTGAGGTCGGACGGGTGCAAACGATCAATTGAACTTTACTCCCTTTAGAAATTATGGGAAAGGGACCGAGACTCGAAACGGGGCAGCGCAGGAGGGAGCGCAAATGTCTCCACGGGTTGTGAAGTACCGTAGTAAAAAGAGTCACCCAGCCGATTGAGAAAAAAAATGACGAGCGATGTCGGGCAGGACCCTGAACCAGACCAGACCCCGCCAATCCTGATCGGCAGCGCCCGGCTATCAACCGATAACACATCCCTGTTAATTCACAACGGCCGAGCCCGTCAGGGTTCTCGCCGAGAAGTGCCAAGAGACAACTACATCATTTGCCCACGTCAAAGACGGATCATGACACTCTAGACAACAGACTGATATGTTTCCTCACTAAGTTGTCTTTTGCAAAATTCCGGATACAATCTTTCTCAGATACTTAAATCACGTCAGGTTACCAGCCTATTCGCAATCTCATGTATTGATAGCAACTCGAACTCTTTGTTATTTAGTTTAGCCACCTTCTCAACAAGTAGAGCAGCAACTAACAGACTAAAGGGGTACTGATACTAAAGAATAAGAATAAAAATAAGAATAATAATAATACTGCTGGATATAGTGTCCATGCGATAAATCCCATCTGCGTCCCGCCCAAAGAAGCCCTCCTGCCTCCGTTTTTTTTTGGTTTCGCTTCATGCTCGCTTGGGTATCTCTGCTCCAACAGGCATTCGAATAAATGGTCCGGAACCCCAAGCATTGCTATTTCCTGTTCCATGCTCCTTCCATGCTAGCAACAGATGCCCGCCTTAGCCTATACCCGTCTTTCCCGGCCCCAGCTGATACCAATAATGGATAACCTTAGCTCCTGTCTCGCCCTGCCGGCTCATACCTCGGAAAACACCAAAACTCCAGGAACCTTGCATGAGGAAACGACCGCCCCTACATTTCTCTTGTATTCCAAACCCCCCTCCCCAAAACCATCCCCACTCTTGCGAGTGGAAGTACGAAACAGCCCGACGCCTGCAAGTGATACGATGAAGGAAAAAAAAGCCCCAAATTACGTAAAAGACCAGTTCACCCATCCGTGCTTAGTCTATGCCAAAAAAGCATCGCCAACCAACCCTAGTGAGTATTTTGGAAGCAAGGCCACAAAACTTGCCTCGCCCCAACCGGGGATCAGTGGATAAACGGTACTGAAATCGGCAACCTAAATAATGTATATGAAGGTACTTCCACACCGGGATCCCGCAAGACTTCTCACAGAACAGCCAGAAAGCAAGAAGAGCAACACCAACAGCAGATACGCCCGCTTGGAAACGCACATCATTTCATCGTCGCGTAGGAATTTTGCGTATAGCAAAATGTGTCATCATCAGTCGTGAGAGGCCAGCATATCCAACTCAGCCCATATGGTGGTTATGATTCGTACCCGACATACCGCTCTCAAAGAGGCCTAGAACATCTGAGGGTAGAATCTCTAGCCATGGGGGCATCATCTCATTCGGAAGCCCCAGCGAGTTCAGTGCATCAATGTTGATCTCCTGACTGTCGAATGTGATGATCTCATTGAGGGGATTACCGCTGAGATACGAGTATGAACCCGAAACCAGGCCGCTCTGAGCGAATTCGGAGTCATAGCTGCCTGCATGACTGGAGTTCACGCCGTTGGTGTGGCTGTGGTAGTGTGAGTGGTGGTGCTGACCCATGCCTGAATCTGTAAACGTGCTGGCCGGCGAGCCGCTGTGGACCGCAGACGCGTCTGATGTGGAGTGGTGTTGCGAGGACGGAGTGTATGGCGGTTGCTGGGGTGGCGGGCCGTGACCAGATTGTGACATGCCTCCAAACATGTACATTTTCTCGTTCGCAGGGCTGGTTGCATCCATGTCTTCTGGCGATGCGGTTTCGTACTTGAGGTGCGATTTCCCTGAGGACATCGACATTCTACCAGACTTTGAAGGATGTGCTTGATGGCGCACGGCCGAAACGTTGGGCTGCGGGTATGCGGGAGGGAACATGGCTGATGTATCAGCTTGTCGTATGGGATCGTATATCATATTTCCTGGCGGCGTTGGAGCCGACACTGGAACAGAATGCGGATGGGATGACGCGTGTGTAGGAGGGTGATGAGGATGAGAGGGATGGGGGGCAAGGCTACCGGGCGCCGCCGAGTGGCTGTTTTGGTATAACAGCGTCAAGTTGGAGTTCGGTGAGTTGGTGGTACCGGTAAGCGACCAGGCAATAGGAGGCACATTTGGTGACGCAGGATTCTCGAAGCGGGCTAGACGGCCGAGCGAGCCGCGTCGAGCGACCATGGCGCTCTCATACTCCTCGTTCGTAAACGTCTCGCAGTCCCAGATGCCCTTCGACTTTTGATCGAGGGCAGTTAGGATATATCCAACACCTCCCCAATATTGGTGTAACTGCTGTAGAGACTTGTAACACCGTTGGTAATTCTGATTGGCAACGGAGGCAAGAAGCGAGTGTTTCGCTGACCTCGCATCAGTCGCGGACGATGGCTTCACCCCCAAGGTCTTATGAAGCTCAGCTTTGCTGTCTGTGGGTGTCGTCTCACGCGAGGGGGACTCTGAGGTGTTGGCAACCGACTGCAGCAAAAATGCGCATGCCGCAATGTACATGGGTTGCGACGTGAAAGGATTGCCGATGAAGCTTTTGGGGTCAATCAACTCCGCAAATGCGAGGATATCGGCTATGGTCTTGGCGCTTGACATGGACAACTCTCGGCTGTTTGCTGCTAGTTTCGTGCTGCGTAGGCTCCCAAAGGGCGCGAGGAGGGTGGGCTGATGGAGCACAACGATGATGGCATGGAACCAGAAGTGAAAGAGGATAAACGTGGTGCCTTGGCCGACCTGCACATATTCCCGAAAGTTGACAGCATTGAAATGAAGGTTTTCATCCTGTTTCTGGTAAATCTGTGTCAGGTCGCTCTCCATCTGGGCAAGTTTGGCCATTTTCTCCTCGGTAAGATCGTTGGCGTCCCGGATATTGTTGAGCACGTCGGACACTCGCCCATAAAGATGGATGATTTCCGTGAAAGCAGGGAGCGGATCGGCCAGTCCCGTGACCGGATCTTTGGTCGGCGAGGGGAGTGCCAACTCATAGTCGTCATCTCTAAACGTCACCGGCCGGCCTGTCCCCGATGAGATAAGCCGATCCAAGACGAAGACGGCCCAGAAAGTGTCGGTCCGCTCCTGTTCGACCTCCTTCTGCTCCTCTGGACTGAGCGTTTCCTCGCCACTCTCATTGTCATCCGGTGAGTCGGCCTCGTGGCTGCCCTTGCGAGTCCATGTTCGTGTGTACCATGGGTCGCGCTCTCCTTGATATTTGATCCCAACATTCTTCTGGAGGCCCAGGTCAACCGCCATCCTAATCGCAAGTCCAAGATACATCCACAGCGCACTGTCTTGGTTTTCACCAAATCCCTCGTACGCCATCAGGAGGCAAGCCTGCACCGCGGCGACTGAGGGACACGGAAAAGTATCGACCGTGGCGGCCTTTGCTCGCTGTGCAAAGATATGACCATACTCGGATCTTGTGACTCTGCCGTCGTGTTCGTTGGTAAATATAGGGAGGTCCGAGAAACGGGCAGCCAGGGCGCACATGGAATCCACCAAGATAGGTTCTACCCTCTTCTCCTTGACCATTCGAAGACATCTCTCTTCCCTCAGGAACGGGTAGTTGCAGCCCAGGTGGAGAAAGAAGGTCTTGACGAGTGTGAAAATCAAGGGATGCGTCGGAGCAGGATCGTTTACGTCGTATACCGGAAGGTCTTCGAGCGTCTCGAGAATGGTTTCCGGATGTGAAAGGCGGCTGTGTGCAAGGCCGTATCCGAATAAAGACCCTGGCGATGTGGTTGAGAAGGAATTTCCCCGGCTCCGGCGCCGATCGCGGTGCACCGAGACATTGACCACCATCTGCTTGAAGCCGGGAACAATAGCGGTAGGTCCAAAATACCGAAAATATGGCATACGGTGGCTCTCGAGGCGGTGTTGCACGGGGGACCTGTTGTTCGAGCTCCGACCATCCTCCGAGTAGGAGGACGTGCGTCCATAATTGCTTGGTCTCCGGGTGGCCTTTGGCGGGTTCTGCGGCTTGTCGTCCTGATCCCAATCATTGCTCCGTTGGGGTGGGCGGCTGGTTGGTGGTGTTATGCTCGCCGCCGAGTCGCGCCGCGAACTCGCGTCCCTCCCAACAAAGCTTGCAGTCCCTCCAGCCGATTTGCTCTTCCAGTGGCGTCGTTCATCCTCCTCCTCGTCGAGAAACTCGCTCTCGTTGCTAAAGTCGGCCGTCTCGTATTTGCCTTTCGATGCTGAGCCGTTGATGCCGTCCTTCTTCTTCTCCAGCAGGTCGTTGTAGCCGAGACAGTCGTGTCCGTTTTTCGCACATGTCGAACAGATCGGCTTCTCGCCTGCGCAGCGCGTCTTTCGTTTGCGGCACGTCAAGCATCTGCGAAGGTAATTAGAACGTATCCCGCCGTAAGCGCAACGATCTTCCCCAGGCCCCGCCGAAAGAGTAACGTCGCGATGCAATCACATATTCAGTGGCATTGGCCACACTACAAATAAAAAGGACACCGAGCACCACGCGAGTGCTGTGAATAGAAAAAAAACATACGCTGCATTTATCCTCCGCCGCTTCGAGGGCGGTTGGCCTTGGTTGTTGACAAAGCGGATTTGCTTGGGCGGCGCAATGGCTCCGTTTACCAGGGTGGTCATGGCGGGTGCTCTTTTATAGCAACACCATGATGGCTTGCCGTCGAGAAAAGGTGTTGCGGCTCTAGGCCTTGGCTCCGTAAACGGGAAGCCTCGGTCGCGGGGTGGCTTATTTCTAGGTCGACGAAAGCAATAATCGGTGAGAATGACAGAGGGGAAGGGCGAGCAAGAGGGGCTGTCGCGTCGCTTTCACTGTCCAGCTTGGCGCGGCGTTGGGGACCATGGGAAAGGGTGGGTGTTTGCGGCGATCAACAGGCGCGCGACTGCATGGTCATAATGCGTATGACAGGCGAGGAGCTCTGAGGGAAGACATTTTTTTTTTTTTGGCGTTCAGTTTCGGACGGAGGTGTAGAGATAGAGCAGGTCAAGTCCGGTCAGCGACGACGGCGGGACGGCCAGCTAGGCACGCAAAATCTACTTGAAGGATTGGTGGGTTTTCCCGTTGGGTGATTGAGCTGCCAGCTTCAAGCTGTTTGGACGCAAGGGCGGAGTCGTTGCAGAAGAGGGCCCGTTGCACGCCGGGAGATTAACGAGGATGATGGCAAAAAAACGCGGCAGGAGTTGGAGCGGGCAGTTTGTCTGAAGAATGGCGATCTGCGGAGAAGAGAGTGCAAGAGGCAGAAACAGAGGGAGAAAGGGTGGGAACAAATGGACGGGGGGAGGGGGGAGTCCCGATGCAAGGCCAGCAGACGGGGAACGGGGAGACCACGACTTGCCGGCAGCAACGTCTGAGCGACTGCGAGCCAGACGCCGCAAGCCGTGATGCCTCACGATGGTGGGCGTAGGAAGGGCACCTCTCAGCAAATGCGAAGCAGAGGTGGTACGACAGAAACCCCAAGAAGAACAAATTAACAGGGCAACAATAATTGGGGGAAGGGGAGGGGAAGCCGTGCCTATCGTCTCGCCAGGCCCAAGCTTCATATCTGATCGCTGTGTTTAAAACCCCTTTCTCTCCCAAGACCTGTGTCAGAAAAAGCTGCGTCGCCGGCTGTTGGCCTGCGGCAGGGTTGGCCAGAGCAGAGGGGTATGGCAATATCCCAAGCATTGCGCCGCCCTGATTGGAGAGAGAGGGGGGAGGGAGAGGTCATCATCTCTCATCTCTCACATCTCCATCTGCACGAGCGAGCGCGTCCGGCTGCGGCGGCGGCGCAACGTACAGAGGGCGATGCATCTCATACGCTGCGTCCCCGGGGTTCAAGTCCATAGGGCTTCCTGTCGCTGCACGTCGGGCGCAGGCCAGCCAGCCCTCGTCTGGCGCGAGATTTGCGTGATGCCCGCCTCCCGGGCGACCGATGCGCTATCCGATGGGAGAGAGCCGTGGATGCGTGCTGGGGGCTTCCCAGCATCGCCCTAGCTTTCCCCGCGAAGCGCGCGTGCCAGGTCACCACACCAGGTGGGCTGCCAGCTTCCAAGGTTCCAAGGTTCCAAGTCTTGATGGCCAGCTTCAACTCTTGCATCTCCGGATCTGGTATGGCAGCCCCCTGGAATAATATTGTAAATCAACTTCGGTGGTGGAGGATAATAACGTCGACTGGTAGACGCACCTGCAGATCGGGTGACGGCCGCGACTCTCCACCGAGCTGGCCGTCTCGCTGCAGGCCCCCTTCCCTGCCAGGTTTAGCGGCGTTTCTCGAGTTCGGGTCTGGCCCATGCCGACGACCCCAGAGCGAGGTCCTCTTGAAATCTGGAGACCCCGGGTTTTCATGTGCGCTTGGGGTGGGTGTGAACCGCCCAGAATTCCGACGACGATGACTGGTCGGCCGGCTGGTCTCGCCAGAGGAAGGAACACGCTTCCCGCCTTCCCCTACTCTGCTTCTCAACCACATCAACCAAGCCTCTCCTGCGAGCAAAACGGCGGGACGGTCGTTCCGCAGCGCGACATGGCAAGAAGTCATCACGCAAACGAGCTGGGATGCACCTTATCTCGTCCCCCAATCTATTCAGCGAGGGGGGTTGTCTTTGCCAACCGCCCTCCCCACGAGGTCGTGAGCGGCACACAAGAGCTATCTCCTGGACAGCCTGTCTCGTTGTATATGTCTGATACCTATCGGTGCCCCAAGACGTCCGCCCGCCGCCGATAAGGATCTGAGTGGGAGTTAGTGTTGCGAGTGAGAGAGGGGAAACAGCCGCAGATGGGAGCGTCAATACCAGCCCAGAGAGGAGCGCTGCAACAGCCTGCAGCCAACCCATCCATCCTTCGCTCCTTCTTTCCCCAGACGCGCGACCGCGCTTCCCCGCCCCGCGCAGACGGGATATGACGCAAAGCGAGCTAATAAGGTAAGATTGTAAGGAAACTGCTATGCGGGCAGCGTACCGAGCCGACCGCAGCTCGCCGTGTGTCGACGAACCATCTGCCCTCTCGCCCCTCTGCCCATCGTTCACCGCGGTGGCCTTTCCGTGCACGCCCTCCTTCTCCAACGAGTCTTCCCAATACAGCCCGATACATACCAGCAGCGTACCAGCAACACTGCCAGAACCTGCAACCGAGCCGCCGAGCCAATCATGACACCCATTCACCTCGATAATTGGGGGATATCAGCCAACGGATGTGTGGGGGGACGGGGAAGTGGGACTCCAGAGCCGCCTGCTGCGGCATCCATGGATCCCCTGCTCCCAGACGCCTCCATCACAGTGCCTCTCCCGTGTCCCCGTCTCCCCAAACCCATGGAAGATTTGAAGAAAAGACGACGCACCTCAGTCCCCGGCTCTTCGCCTAGAATTCCCCGTCCACGCAACGTCGTTTCTGAACACGACACAGGAAGAACAGAAAAAGATGCTGACCCTCAACAAGAAAAGGCAGATATAATAGCCTAAAGCGGACGACACCCAGCCCCCACACCACCCACCTGACACCGATTATGGAGGGACAAAAGTTTCACCCCCCTCTGCCCAATAATTCATTACTCATTCATTCATTCATTCCCTCAGGTCACTCCAGTCGCCTGTCAACTGGCCGCCCCGCAAACTAGGCTAGGAGCTGCTGTGTGAGAGCAGGTGGTCTGAGTCTCGCTCCATGTCCCTCGTCGATGGGACCAACGATACCTGGTCTAGATTTCGGCCTAGGTCGGATAGATACGAACGTCACACCGTAGTCCGCAGCTAACTAGCGTATGGCTGGCTCCCTTGTCTTTACTACTGCAGAAGAGAATACATAGTGTTGAATATGCACGCACGGCACTCGAATGCCGTTTCGGCCAAACCGTTTTCTTCTCGCGAAGCAAGCCACCCCACTTGAGGGTACGGCCTAGCCCGCAACGGGCGTTTTCCACTTGTTGGAGACTGCTCTATCTCGCCACCCCTCTTCCCCTGTGTTTATGTGTTGTGGGTGCATGTTCATGTGCGTGGTGCTGTGTGTGCAGGTGCCGACGTCGATGAGCGATCATCTCCCCCTTTCCCTTGTTAAGTCAAGCCCAGCCACGTGGGCAAGGGAACGTGGGAAGATCGGGAGGCACATTCCTGTTTTACGCGTGGGTGAAACACATCCGCATTTTCCCACGATCTGGGACCCTGGACAGGTGGGAATAGCCACCAGATGTCGTTAACAGACCTAAATAAAGTATTATACATCTCGAACCGAACACACCATCACAGTCTGAGCTCATATCAAGTAACGCGTACTCTTCGTGCCACACTACCACCGGCCCGCTGCCCTACCGAGGCGGGCCTCTTGTTGCTCTGTCTCCACCAATGCCCGTGCCTGTCTCTGTCGGTTTCTGGTGTGTGGGTGTGTGTGTGAGGCTCTATGACACGTCATGAGAACCAGTAGCCCAGGTCCACCATTTTCCCGCTTCCTCCACACGGTTGATGCTCGCCTCGTCTCGTCCTGTCTCGCTCGCCTCAGGCGACCTGCTGACATTGCCGTCTGTCAGCTCTGCCCGAGAACATTGCCGCTCCCGTCTCCCCATGACCTCGTGGCAGGCTTCAACCAGACCACGGATCCCCGGATCAGATCCTTCAAGCGTGATGCGCCCGCCTCTGGCGCTGGGTTACGATCAGGTCGTCTTGGGATGTTAGACGAAGCAGTCTTGCCTCGTCAGGCGCTGGGCAGCGCTTCTCCACTGGACAGCCAGTCGATAGACTGATAGAACCCGGTAGCGTTTCATAAGACTCGACAGAGCCATGCGTTACCAAGTAATGGCGCCGTTGATCTCCTCTCCAGGATTTTCCTTCTCTTTCTCCTCCAGTTTGTCTCAGTTGTTTGCTTCGGATGGCATTGCCATACGAGACCCCAACGAGATCGACCGAAGTTTCGATCCTCCACCAATGCTCTGGAACACGGCATCTCGCCCGCCTCTGCAGTTTTGTGTACCCGCATCATCATGGTCTTCACTTAGCCAAACACAAGGTTCATTCCCATATCCTTGCTGACCTGCCGCCAAAGGTCCGCCTCGCCTACCCCGTCGTTTTCGCAGTCACTTCGCATAGACTGCATGGAGCCTCTCCTCCTCCCCTCATCGCCCAGCCCCGCAACAACCTCAGTCCAATCGGCCCGGCGCCACACCTCTTGCACGACTTCCCATGCCCGCTCGATGTTCATCATGCCTTGACGTTTCCTGATGGCGCTGAACGCCCGCTCGGCTAGCCCACGGTCTTCAGTGCTGACAGCTTCGCACGCTGCTGCAAAAAGCGGCCACAACAGTGCGCCCATAGGGCCTGCGTAAGCAACTGTGGCGACACAGTGCACTAAGGCCGCGTGGGCATTGGTCTGGACGGCTTGGTGCGAGCGCGGGTATGCATATAGCGTACGGTATAAGTAGACAAATGCCGAGTGTCGATAGGCAAGAGCGTTATGTAATATGCTATGGAGGCGATCCCGCTCGGTAGCACTCATCGGGGGTGAAGGGGATTCCGTGTTACCGGTGGTGGAGCCAGAAGTGATGGTTGCCGTTGTCGTGTCCTCCATACAGTTGATGGCCGTGTGAACTATCGGGTCATCCACGTCTGGTACGAAATTGGGCGGTAAATGCGGCCGCCAGTGTGAGAGGGCCACCTCGATCGCCGCGGTGGTGGACTCGAACTCGGCCCGTAAGGGGGCGATCTTGGATGCAGCATCGTTGAACCGCACCGCCAAGTCAATCTCACGCTTGAGAGGAAACACATCGGATAGACGGTGTATTATCGGCCACAGTGTCGTAGCCATGCCAAGAAGGGTATCAACGTTTGTAAGCGGTGAAGCAGCGAGCGCGCCAAGTGGTGGAAAGGGCTGGAGACACCCAGGTGCGGGCGCTGCGGAAAGCGGCGCGGTGCCGTTTGAGAGCGCAGCAATGACATCGTAAAACCGAAACGCCTAAGACAAGTGTGAGCGAGCTTCGAGAAGGGCTTCGTTATGCTAAGGGGTCGAGGGGAGGGTGAGAGAACCACGCAGACACTTACACGTTCCAGGAAAGCGCTAGTGGGGTTTGTCGGATCCGGATTCGCGCACATTACAGTGAGAGCCCCTTTTAAGTGGACTGCCACTATATTGGATTGGCCCTTTTGGACAAGCTGCGGCGTCTTAGCTGGGTTCTCAAGAGAGCAAGGGATTGGGGGCTTCGCAGTGGTATGACTCACAACTTCGTAGTAAACTAGGAGCATGATCGCCGCCAATATCTCGTTCCGGTTGACCTTTCCATTGTTCTCGATCAGGCGTCCTAGCCCCTGGATTGCTCGGTTGTGGAAGTACAGAGACTTCTCCGCGTTGTCAACCCCCCTATATTCCAGGTGGGCACTGGCTAGGGCATACATTGCATTCATCACCGGGGAGCTTTTTTGTGTCAAGGGCAACACCAGCTGCTGGAACGGGTTTCCGGACTCCTCCCGGAAGACGATGAGATGAGACAAGACGTTGCAGAAGTGATCCAAGAGGGCTCGGCGGTTTGGGCGGTCTGAGAAATCGGCAAATAGCGGCGGACAGAATTCCAACAAAGGCGAGGCCGCCGGGAAGGGTGAGATCATAGCCAGGTCTGGATACACGGACCGCGCTCTCACCATCATGGAGCCCCGGCCGGGCCTTCCGCGCGGCTCGGTGGCGACCTCCTCCTCGTCGCCGTCGCTCTCATCACCATCCGCCAAGAACTCCGAACCGGCTTCGGAGAACCGGCGGCCAGGTGAGTAGGGTCCGGGGTTGCCGTCGGATGCGCCGTCAGGTAATGGGCCTTCGCGTTTCTTCCTCTGGCGTGGCTTCACCGCCTCGTAGGCGCACTCGATCCCATGTTCGGCGCAGCGAGAGCACTGCGGGCGGACCTCATCGCATTTCTTTTTCTGTGCAACAGTGAGCTGAACAACGTCCCCCAAAAGCGCCCGATATAGCACAGCGATGGGCTGATGGGTGGGTTTCACCACGAACCTTTTCTTTGCTGCATGCATGGATTAGACAAACAGGATTCGACAATATCAACTGCACTCGGAGCCAACAGCAGGGCAGGGTGTATCACATACCAATAGGTGCAACCTGGACATTATGTGTTAGCACCGCAACAAATCCGAGACCGCTGTGGTATCAATAGCGCCCCCAATGCCGCCGGCCAGTCAGGACGAGAAGAGCGGGCAGCAGTGCAATCGGGAATGCTCGACACGGGCGTGATTGGGAAGGAACGTACCGGCCCTGGACCGCCTCTTCGGCGCCTTGGGAGGAGCTTTCCGCGTGTAGAGCAACATTTCCACACATGAGCGCGTTGGCAGCGCTGGATGGGCGTGCTTGGGGGATGAAGACGGATGGCGATGGCTTCGATATCGGCTCGATCGATGGACGCGGGCACCAACAGATGATGCTGCCCCTGTCCTATCTCAGATGATGTGCGCGGAGAATGTGGAGGCGACGGTGGGTCGGCGTCGATTGCGTCTCACACCTGTTTATAGAAGCTCATGGAACGCAAACTGAACCAAGAGGCAGACGCGTCGCTTTATTCAAGCGGGCGATCGCTGGGGAAATCTGAGAATCCGGCCAGCATCACGAGTCGATCTCGGTGTGCGTGTCCGGGTAAGCACTGGTAGCGTGGACACCCTCCACCTGATTCACCGGCGGGCAGTGGGCGTGTCCAAGCTCTTTGGCGATTTTGAGTTGAGCCGGTATTGAACGCCCCTCTGGCCCCTGTCTCGGTAAGGAGGGAACAGCTTCCGAAATGCATAATAAGCGGAGAACATGCGGGGTTCTCTCAAACCTCCGCCGCCAAGCCTTGGTTGATGCTAGACCGTTGGGCTTGCTGGACGGGTAGAAAGCGGGTTTCAGGAGCCCACGGGTGCTGCAGGCCCCAATACTCCGCGCTCCGGCCATCGCTAGGCCCTGGCGCCGGATGGCGAGCGGTTACGGGTTACGCATTCGTAGGTCTATCGCGAGCGGAGGAGGAGAGCTGTCAGTGCTGCTGTCAGTGCGACCTGCAACGAACACCAGCCAATCTGGGCCTAGTGGCTTTACGGCAGGTAACCTGCCGCATGTCTGCACCCTGCCGACCGCGACCTGCGTTCCCTCAACGTGACCAGACGGCTTCGGTCCATCCTCGGCGCCAGGCTGGCTCTGCTCGTCTATTCGGAGCCTCCCAGGCACAACCACCAGCGCTGCTCGCAGACGGCGTACGTAAGGCAGGTCGTCCCCGCGCCGTTTGGATCTGGGGAACGGCATGGCTAGACGGCAAATCACGGTTGCCGGCTTTACAGATTCCATTCCACCGCGCACCCTGATTGGGCCCTCTCGGGGAAAATCAAAAGTCGAGTGCCGGACCGTTTGTGCATCCTGTCCAGGAGGCCGGGTCTATATCGCCCCGCCCAAATCGCCAACTCGCCCCTGACAAAACTCCCGCCCAAGCCGGGAGGGTTAGGTAGCACGCATCCAAGCGGTGGAGCAGCAGAAACGTCCCGAGAAAGAGGGCAGCCGTTGAGAGTGGGTCCGGGGCGGCGATGGCGCGGGGATGGACGATGGGTAAGGGCCATTCACGGAGCGCTGCTATCCGCAGTGGAAGCCAATGATAGGGTACCTTTTGGTAGTTGTCCTACGTTGCGGCGTATACAGAAACGAGGCCATTACTCGGGTTTGTGAGCCCAAGGCAGCCTAGGTTAGATTCGAGCTCGCGAGCAGGATGGAGCGACGTGGAGGTATCGACAGGAGCAAATGCCCGATCTGGATTTGCCCGCCCGGGACTCGAGATTGCCGCACCCGTCAGTTGCCTGTTTAGCCGGTTTCCAGCCCGGCCTCGCAAACTCTCAGCATATACTGTGTAGGTGAGTGAAAACAACCCCGACAGCCAGGCCTGAATTGCAACAGGCTCGGCGTGATATAAAATACAAACGACGCGGTCGGTGACGGAGGATCAAACTTCGGCACGGGCGCACACGTGTAGCGCTAGCAGAAGCCTCTCAGCACCTCCTGCTCCACTGTTCTAAATGTAGTTTAATGTCACGCATTGTTGTCTGTGCGGGGAACGTTTGCTGGGGCCTAAAATGCACAGTGCACTGGGGTGTGGCACAGTGCAGCTCAGCATCGCAGCCCTAGAGGCAGCGACTGTAAAGAAACCCCACCCGAATTTGAATTTAATTGGAGGGCACGGACCAAGAATCCCGTCGCAGCAAGCAGCAACAGCAAGCAGCAACAAGCTGACCGCCCACCCGCTTGAAGCTCAAGGACAAAAATCTGCCGCTACCGACCTGCCCGTCTTGTTCGGGTGTTGCCGCACCGCCCCTGGCATCGCTGGGAAGAATGTTGCGATGACCTGGGAACCTTCATTGAGCGCGGAGCCACGCCCTTGGAGGCAATAGCTCAGCGCTCCTGTTACTACTAACGCCAGGGGCTCACCCATCACAGTGATCACACCTACCTTCTCCAGCCCAGGATGCTGCTGACATCTTCCGGCCATGTCCGTATCCGAGTATAGCGCCCGGAGCAGTGCTGTGATGTCGCGCGTGCGGGCGGCCGCGTCTGTTCGACAAGCCTGGCTGTCGGCTCCGCAAGTTCCAGGGTGCGCGAGATTCGTCAGTCAGCAATGTCAGCAGACCATTGGTGGCCTCGCTCGCCCTTATGCGACGAGGACCAGCGCCCACCTTACCCCTCACGACGATGTCCGGCACGATGATGCAGCTGCCTCTTGCGGGACAGTCAACCAAGAAAAGGCGGGCAGGACAGCGTAGTGGAGGAGGGTCGGCCAGCACATTGGTAGGCGTGGACAGCATCGACAGCATCGACGTCTGCCCAATCACGGTCGTCCTGCGGCTGAACACCGAGCCTTCGATCCCCGGCGTCCACGCAAAACAGGAGCACATGGGGGTCGGAAAGAGGCCCCAGCCCACCAGCGACGCCTGAGATCGCAGGCTGGGCGTGCACAACCTCGAGAGAGTGCAACCTGGCGATGCACCCCCTGGTTCGCTTTGGCCAGCGGAGGAAAGGAAATCGGTGATCTCGTCCCAGCATTTTGGACACCCTCTCTCTGCTCGTCCAAAGGCGCACAAACAGCGGAATGCGTCAGCAAGAGCCTCATCTGTCCGGACAATCTGCTCCCCTTTTCCATCCCGTCATCCCGCGAGCCTAGATCAAGTCAAAAGCAGCTAGTGACTTACGCCCAGAAGTCTTGATCAGTCTTTGGTCTCTTCCCGTCTCAGCCCTATTGGACACTTGATGACCCACAAGTAGCCAGCCGCTGTTGGTTGATGCCAGCACCAAGATAGTGGCGCACACCCCCGGCCTGAAGCGCTCAGCCCCCTTGCAACTGCACGCTGCTGGGCATCTCGCTGAACAAAAAGAATCGCGCTGCCTGGTCTGACACCGTCTTACCTGCAGAGAACAAAATTGCTGTCGAACCTCCCGTCGAAAAAAAAACAACCTCGACGCCCCTTACAACGCTTCATCGCTGAATTCTAGACATAGCTGCGATTTCGACCTCGGGATGGTTTTCTCGAATGCGCCAGATATCTGCGACCTAGCGACCGACTGCCAAATTGAGATAAGAAGGCTACGATAAGGAGACGGTGACGACAAGCCGGTCCATCCGGCTAATCAGGACCACCATGCCCAGCATTTGGTCCTGTTCGGCGTGTGTCGCTTCACTCTTCGGCGCTCTTCTCGGCCTCGGGGCGGACGCGAGGCACGCCGGCCCCAAGAGGGACTTGGTCCATCGGGTACCGAAAGCGCAGATCACTCCCGGACCGCTATTACAGCGGGCCGCTAGCACCTGCCAAACCGACTTTTCGCTGTGTCCAGAGTCTGTGGGCGGGGGGTGTTGCCCGTCTCAGTATGAGTGCGCGACGGACTCTTGCTACGCAACGACAGCGGGGATAACTTCAGCTTGTGGGAAAGAGGGATGGTTTGCATGCGCCGCTGCCGATTCAGGTCCGCCACCTCTTCGATCACGAGCCCCAGCTGTCTCAGCTAACCAAATATGTGTGTGATAGGAGGATGCTGCCCAGTTGGCTACTTATGCGGGCCGTTGGACTGTATCGCACCCGCCGGTGTAAAGAATCCCGTGACGACGTGCCCGTTCAATTACAACCTCTGCCCAGCATCGCTTAACTACGGATGCTGTATGAATGGGATGGGGTGCGCCCTCAACGCTTGCTACTCGACCTCCCCTGTAACCACCACTGTCATCCAAATAGTTACGACGACGACTGGCGGACAAACTATTACAACTACGCAGACCGCGGTCACGCTTGCGACTCCGTCCCCGCCGTCCGGCCTCCCTTTCACTGACAATAACGTTGCGCCGAAATTCATCCCAACTAGCCGCCCTAAAATCTCATCTACAACGGTGCCCGACGACAACAGCAACCGGGGTCTCACGACCTCCCAGGTTGGCGGTATTGTCGGAGGTGTTGTCGTCTTGTTAATAATCGTCATTACCGCCGCATTCCTCATTATCCGGCGGCTCAACCGCGTTGCCGAGGCTGTGGAGTCGAAGTCGAAGTCCATGAGCCACACAAAGTCACACTCGCACTCACAGACTCAGCCATATGGTCGTCACCTCGACCTGTCACAGGCTTATGGCGACGATCCGAGCAAGGACCCGCTCATGGTGACCCCAAATACCAACAACAACAGCGCTGCCGGCACCCCGCCAGTCCACGGCGTCGGATATCCCGGTGGGCGTGATCGTTCTAACTCCGACAATGTCACCCCGTCCCCGGCCGCCTTCTCGCCAGACATCAGCGGCGGCGCGTCAGGACAGCGACACCCCAGCTTGGACTCGGGACCGGGCTACTTTGACTTGCCACCACGCGTCCACAATGTACCGGGCGGCCGTCAGTCGATGACAGCGGCAATGCGCAACAGTGTCGATAGCCACAGCACGCAAGGTTACCCCACCTATGCATACCAGCATCAGCGACAACAAAGCAACGCGAGTGAGCTCTCGGATGGTAGCGAAGGCCATCATGTCAGCAGCCCACTAGTGATCCCAGAGTTAGACTCATCGGGAGCTTTCCATGAGCTGCCCAGCGACGGCCGCCTTAGCAGTCTCAGCTACAATAATCGCAGTCGATCCAACAGCGGGGTAGGTGCGAGCCCGCGAGCGTCATTTGGCAACCCGCGGCGTCGTAGTGAAAGCGGAAGCGGGAGCATCATGCGTGAAGTCTCACCACCGGCGCCGGGTGGAACATTAGCCGCGGGGTTCGGTCCGCTTGACGTTGTGAACGAGTCGGCCGAGATCATGCACGGGTACTATGGCCCGCGTGATAGGCAGGTCGGGCAAACTGCCGCCGGGCTAGAGCTTATTCAGTGGGATGTCAGCTCGCCCGTTGTACCAGGAGCGCCTGAGCCAGACCCGCTGGACACAAACCAGTATCGGCAGGATCAACAGCAGGATCAACAGCACGACCGGCACGAACAGCACCATCAGCAAGAGCAGCCGCCATCACACCCCTCGCACCCATGATGAGACGGAAACTTCGGTTTCCGTCTCCTGTACTTCTCTCTATCTGCACTCTATCGAGTGCGTTTTCCGATTTTCCCTATGTCGGTTTGGACTGGACAAATTCGGTCCGTCATCTGAGGGTCTCTTTATTAGCAGGAGTTAGGGGAAATGTGACGGGGGCAGTCTACATTAATACAGCGGGCGGGATATCTATACAACACGGATGGGGCACTTGTTTCATTATTCAAGGCGTTGGCAAGGGAAATAAGTGGCTTTAGCGAGCTCTGGCGGCTGGGGCAGAGTGTTTTGGGAGGGCTGCCGGGACTGTTGGTTCAGGAGAAGCACGGAAATTATCAGGCGAGGGAGGCCACATAGCGTGACCGCTTGCTCGACTGCTCAGAGGTATACCCGTTCGTACCCTGGAGCCTATGACGCAGCGGGAGTGGAGACGGAAGGGTTTATCTGTTGTTTATTCAACGTTACACATGGCTCATCGTGGGGAGGCCCGGCGGCCAGGGGTAAATACTCGTGTGAGATCTGGCCGGGTTGGACACAGTTCAGGTATATAGAGTGCGGATGTGGAGTTCTCAATCTGGGATGCAGAGTGGTCCGTGGAGAATATACGATAGTTTTGGACCTTCCCCAAAGGTGGTGTTTGCCACTCGCAAGCTAGGCACGTTTTCTGACTAGACGGGCGGAAGGCCAGTGGAGGCCGGATGTCGATCTGGGTAATATGGCAGTTTTGATGAAACGGGGGGTACTGAGGCAGACTGAGGCGGACTCTGGTGTTGAAACTGCAATTTGGGTCAACCAAAGGAGGCGAACGCGCGGCTCGTCTTGAAAAAGCGTGGGTCTCGAGCCGGGTCTATGAACCCCTGACGATGAGGTAGATTGAAAATATATTGGAGTTGTGCCCAATAACCCGGGCTGGCTGGATCGGCCTACCGACCTGGATTTATCCTGCATAACTCGCCTATATCCCCCGCGTTTCTTGCCAGCAGCATGCGAGACAGGCTCGGGTTCATTCGTCAATCATTTGTCGCCAGGCGTTCGTCAGTAGTCCGTCTCTCGGGATGCAACATGAACACCCGGCCCGTCCTGGTTTAGGATGCACGTCAACACAGCAGTCAACGAGGCAAAGGAAAAAATTACCCGTAAGGTTTGGGGAAACTGTTGAGCCGCCCGCGGGGCGGCTTCGAACCTCCTTTCCTCGCTTCTTTTGGCGTCTTCTGGTAATGCGAAACATTGTCCCAATTCCGCCAGTCTGAGTTGGGTGTGGCATTTACGCAGTAAAACTACCAACGGGCAAGCCATTCTTCCTTCGCGCCTTGGGATGGCGACTCCCGCTCAGACTTATGCAGGAACCGCAATCCTGCGATAAAAGCTGCAGCGGAGGTCCGCGCTGGTCCAGGCCCGTCAATGATCGGGGCGTGGCCAACATCGTCGCACAGCAGAACAATATTACACCCATTTCAGGAGAGGCCAGGCCCGATCCAAGCTGTCTCATCTCTCGAAGGAAACACAAAGGGATGCAGCTGCTATCACCATTGCTGCCTCGAGAATGGAATCTAGTGAACTTGGCCTGTAGCGAGTCCGTAGGATGCGTCAGCGTGCCTCACGATGTAAGCGCTGCTGCGAGGTCCTGGGTTTTGGCGTCTGGTGGCTTGACATTTCGCTGCGTCTTTGTGTCCGCTGAAGAAGCCAAGGAGGCCAGTATGCCGTTGGTTGATGGTTCATCCCTGATTTTATCGAATCTGACCTCCGCTGTGCATCCGCGACGAAGTAGTTGGCGTCGCCGGGAGGGAGGTTGCGTAGCCATATATCTAGGGGAGCCAGCTGCCAGAAAGAAAGGTCTCTTAGCAGTCGTCCATCATCAAATCAACATCCTTGAACTAGCCGAAGTCTCTCCTCCTAGCCGTCATCATGAAGCTCGCCGTTACTCTCTCTCTTTTCTCAGTCTCCAGCGCTGCCGTCCTGGAGGTGCGAGGCGAATGCCACGGCAACAACTGCAACCGCGCTGTCACAGGCACTCGCGAGGGACTGCTCCCCTTCGCATCCCGCTCGGCGGACTGCTCAAGCTTCATGCTTGCCACCGTCACCCCAGCGCCGACGTGAGTTGACGAGTCGTGTCCCTGGTACGAAGCCAAGAACCTAACAGCCTTTAGGACCGTGACGGTCACCCTCTCCCTCACTCCGAGCATGTACGAAAAGCGCGACGCACCAGTCATCGGCCGTCAAGTTACCGTTAGCCCAAACTCCATCCCCCAATACGCCGAGAACTGCATAAACTTGGAGGAGTATTCCACGGCGTGCTCCTGCTTCGGGATCACGGCTTCGGTTACCACCGCACCGACACCAACCGTGACAGTTACCACCACCGCAAACATCTGCTACGAGGGTGGGGATTACCTATAAGAGAATGATTAGAGCGGGTTCCAATAGAAGGGTATAGGATAGGGTGTGGCGCGGTGATACTTTGACAAAGAAAAGGGGTCGTCATTCCGGGTGATGCGGAGAGATTTTGCGTACCCTGTAGCCATGTCCTGGCGTACCCTAAACCCGCATTTGGTCAATCGGGCCTCGCGGCAACACGCAGTAGACGATAGTGTAATATGGAAGGCTATAAAACAAAACAAATCTAGGCATTCTCACCGTCAGATGCGGGTGGTCTGTTGATATAACGGCTGGGGCCAAAAAAGAGTCTCTCCGTGCGAAAGTCCCTTTTCCGGAATCCTCACGCAGTTCTGTGTCGAGACAGGACGGTCCTTAAGAATGGAAGATAGCGTGCCATAACCTATACTATGGGCGGTATTAACAGTAATAAGGGATATTCGCAGTGGCTGAGGGGGCCCTTTCTGTTGGTCTGGGTCTTCGAATACATGACGCCCTTCTGTTGGACGGAAATGGGGACGTGTCGACAGAGAGCGCGCATGCGCTACCTGGTCAGAGCGTGTCGGATGTTTCTTACCTTGCTCATTCTGTGGGTGCATAACCGTGACAGCGAAACTTCATGCTGGGAAGAGAAATCGAAGGTCGGACTGGCCAGGTCGAATGAAGTGATTGGTCGGAAAATGATACCTAGCGATGCGCCAGAGGCCAGCTCCCGACTCTGGGGAAGTCGCGTGTGCTGATGGCCCAGCCGTAACGGGATTAGCTCGTGTCCCGCAGCCACAAGCCTCCACCCCGCCTTCCCGCATGCGGTCTGGTTTCCTGTGCAGGCAGGACCCTAGCTGCTTGACATTCGAGCCATCATCGCGGGGAACGCTTCACATGTCAAGACCGGCGGTTCTATCATTCCCAACTACGATTGTATCGTTAATGAGGCGATTGTTGCGGCCAGAATCTGCGCACTGCAGATGAACTCGGGCTGCATTCGAATACCAATGTCCCTTTCAGGCGTTGCGCGCTGACCCCAAGCCCTCTGCGCTCCCCCACAACCTTCCTGGTAGCCCCGCCCCCGCGCTTCACTTGCCGCGTGCCGTCGCTTGCCGAACGTCCAAACAGCGCCCAGGAGAACGGCTTCGGCACCTTTCACATGTCAGCCCTGGGGCTCGTGACGGCAATGATTCGTACCTGGCACTTTCATCGGCGGGCGCATTTCCAGCATTCCTCCTACCATGTGGTCCCATGAGCCGCAATCCAGACCCAACGCGGGCTTTTTTATGTTTTTATTTTTGCTTTGTCTCGACCCTCTTAGGGCTGCGCCGCCATCTGGTCGTTGAACAAGCCGTTTGCTTGTCCCTTCTCCATCACCGGTCATTCAGCACGCCTCGAGTCAGCCCACTCGACAACCCCTTTTTGCGAGCGTGACTGTGGCAACCCCTACTCTACCGACTTCCTGCTGCACTCCCCATCGCCAGAGATTTCCCATGTCTGCGTACAGGTAACGCCGTGTACGAGAAGAAAAAGAGAGGCACAGAATGATAGACCACGTTCTTGGCAGACCGTCCGCCAAGTCTCGCCGCCTGCAAGTCCTTGCGGTCTTGGGCTTCTGGTCCGCTTACCTTTTCAAGTATGACAACCCCTACAGCTGGCTTTCTTGCGTGGTCACGAACGTTGTGCTAACCGTCGTGCAGAGGCGACAAACATGGACCACCCGTGGCGCGCTTCTTCTCCCGCATGCTCAGCAAGAGGCTGACGGCATGGCAAACCGTTGTCATAACCATGATATACCTCTACGCCGCCCGGAACTTCAGCACGCTCGTCGGTCTTGCAAGCCCCGAACCCATGGCTAACATGTACGACGCTACATACTTCCGCGCAACATGGGTTCTCACCGCGCTCGACGCTGGCTTCTGGACGGCAATGAAGATACAACAAAAGTGGCTCAGGGATATCGCAAGCGTGGTGTTCTCCGTGTTCTACATGGTGGCCGCGGAGCAAGCCGACGAGAAGGTGCGCAAGGTCCGGAGCAATATTACGGTCGATCATCTCCGGATTAGCTGGAATAAGGGCAACAGTTCTCCGTATCTGCGCTTTCTTCAGGGCCTGATGCGGCCACGCCTCACCAAGTGGCCAGCACGCGCAATTCGAATCCCTCGACCATCCACCAGCGATTACAAGGAACCTGTTACCGGATGGCTATACTTTGATGGCCCCCTGTCCGACCTAGTCTCCCACAACAAAATCATCTTGGATATTCCCGGCGGTGGGTTCGTCGCTATGGATCCTAGGTGCAACGACGACAAACTGTTTTCTTGGGCTGCCAAGACCGGCCTACCCGTGCTAAGTCTCGACTACAAGAAGGCGCCAGAATACCCTTATCCCTATGCGCTAAACGAGTGTTACGATGTTTATACCACCATTATTAACAGCCGTGGGCGGTGTCTGGGCATGTCTGGCAATCAAGTCCCAAGGGTTGTGATCACGGGAGATAGCGCCGGTGGGACATTGGCGACGTCTACGACGTTGATGATCATTGAAAGCGGGTCGTCGCCGATCCGCCGCTTCCAAGGGCAGACAGATCTCCCCATTCCAGATGGCCTGGTCCTATTCTATCCTGGCCTGGACATGAACATCGGCAGCTGGATGTCAGACGAGCAGATGGCTCTCATCAAGGACCGCAGTATGCGTGGGACGAATAAGAGCATTATCCAGCGCAAGACAATGCAGTATAACGACTTGGTGGGCACACCTCACCAGTCCGATGACGAGGACGAAACTCCACCCGCCTCGAAATCGCAGTCCAGCGATTTTCAGCCCGACTCTACCCAACCTATACTGCTGGTACAGCCAGTTGCATCCCCCGGTGGTGATGTTGCCACTGAATACTCTCACTTGGGTACATCGACATGGACGCAGACACAGCAGCTTCTTTCACCTGGACCAACAACTCCAGAAACCGAGAAGCGTAAGCCAAGCACATCTCACCACCCCGAGCCAATGCGAACACGCTTGGCCATGTCAAGCATGATCTCGTACTTCAATGACCGCGTTCTGACACCTGAGATGATGCGCGCCATGATCATCCTTTATGTTGGTCCGCACAACCGGCCTGATTTCCAGCGCGACTATCTCCTCTCGCCCATCCTAGCTCCCGATATATTGCTAGCCCAGTTCCCCAAGACGTACTTCCTTACGGGAGAGCGCGATCCACTCGTTGACGACACTGTTGTGTTTGCCGGCCGTCTGCGTCGTGTAAAGGCCGCGCAGATGGCCTCGGGCGGTACTCGACTCGAGTACCAGGACCAAGACGCCCGGACCGCGGGGTTCAACGAGAAGGATGTCGCGGAAGTGGCGCTCATTCCTGGCATCAGCCATGGCTTCCTACAGTTCCCTGCAATCTACCCTCCTGCCTGGGGCCTGTTTGACAGGATTGGACACTGGATCGAGGATGTGTTCAACGACGCGGCTGAGAAGAGGAGACAAGCAGATCGCAAGAAGTCTCTGGTTGTCAACGGTACGGAGAGGGAAGTGGCTCGCCACCATGCGAGACAGGAGTCTAGCGGCGACGAGGACCGGCCGCTGGAAATGAGCATGACTCGGGTCAGGGGGCGGTCGATGAGGGAAGACAGTACGAAGGCTGCAATTACCCAGGAGGACCCAGTGAATGGCGATGGTGCGAGCGATGCGGAAGCGGATGAGGGTCCTAGGAAGAATAAGAAGGGGAGGAGGGTGCGAACGAAGGACCACAACAAAAGCTTAGTCAAACTTGCCAGCTCCGATGACCTGCTGGGGAGGAGGATGCATGGTCTTGCTAGTGGCTTGACGGGCCTGCCAGCGGACGCGGATTGAGTTGAATAGACGGTTACACATAGTTATGAAGCATGGTTTCGGTGTCTTGTGGTGGGTGGACAGCTGTATACTCTGTATCCATGCTGTGACAGACGATCCTGGGCATATATGGTTGCATATAGCGTGATAAAGGCAATAATGAAGTTATATTCTAGATCTATTCGTATGTCGGCGATGTGCTCGTAGACGTCCAACGGAAGTGCTTTGATGGCAGCCACGGTCAAATAAACCCCCCGACTGCGTGATTATTAAAAGGTGTACCAGAATAAGAAGTGACCAGGCGATTCTAGTTGTGAGGGGCATAGCCCTGACGGCAGGAATAAATACCTTTGCCCTTACAAGTGCCAGAGATAGTGTGTCGGAGTGTCTGATGTGTTCTATTTCTTGATGCCAACCCTTGATGAGCAGTGTCTCTTGATGCTCTTTTGTTCAGAAAGTTGTTTTGAGTCATTATGCAAGTTCAAGATTACTTGCCTATCTAAGTAGTATCGTATTGCTGGGTAACAAAGACACAAAAGCCTTGGTATACAGTGAAATACCGCAGTTCTTAGATGTGCTAGCGATAGACTGCGGTAATCATGGAGAGGGGGAGGGGGGGGGGGGTTCGACGATCTTGTGGTAAAAGAGCTTACTTCCGAACAAATCGGTCACCACAACTATTTCGCTGTTGGTTTTTATTAACCCAGTGAGACCGGGCAGGGCGCCATGGTAGCTCTCCTGGAAATTCTTAGGAGCATTATGTATTTGTAGCCTGACAGCCGGTTGTTTTTGTTGCTGTTTACTATTTACGTCCGCGGAAGATGAAGGGGGCGGGGGGAGCACCACGCCCTGACAAGCCTTATAAGATTGTAGAGACGCCCGAAATAAAGCCTACATATGAGCAGCGACTGCTAGAAACCCAGGAGGCCTACCGGGCCTAACAACCGTTGAAGGTACGTACGTACCTCGTACGTGTTGAACGCAGGGGGACTCGAAGTGACGAGGTGGCATACCTCTACCACCTCCTGCCAACCCGTATACCATCCTCTATCACCCTATCACCCCTCAAGCCCATCTAACCCCCCCCTATAAATCCAGCTTCCCA
>Ga0247760_1000420_pt1 | contig 46742 bp, 37 predicted proteins | sample UWRJL171409R4_FD_179936 | JGI IMG/M metagenome (GOLD analysis project Ga0247760, IMG submission 179936) | Plant litter microbial communities from Arlington Agricultural Research Station in Wisconsin, United States - UWRJ-L171-409R-4 | ecosystem: Environmental > Terrestrial > Plant litter >...
ACGTGACATTGCGGCACTCCGCGTTGTCACGGAACTATTTTCTTCCGACATCCCCCCCGGGATCCGCTCGCCGGGCGATTCGAGAACTGTGTCGTCGAAGGCTTGCGCTCTTCGTCGCCCGCGTGGCCCCGTCGACGAGCTTCCGGACTTCCTTCGCAGGCATCCCTGCTCTTCCAAGTTTTACCGCGAAATCGCCAACGAACGCGCTCCATGAGGCCCGTGAGCTTGGTGCGCGGACGTCCTGCACGACCTCCAGCGACCCAGCAATGGCATCGATAGCGCGTAGAGCATCGACTCCTAAGTCAGAAAAGGTCCGACTCTTGGCTGTGACTGCGTTTTTTGCATTCAGCCTATCAAGTGCCGCAAGCTCGTCGCGCAGCCCCTTGACCTGTGAACGCACGACCCGGACCTTAGCTATCGTGCGAAGGCGAGTGGGATTGTTGATTGTGCCCAAAACCAAGAACGCCGCGCTCATTGCCGCTACGACGATGGCCGCCTGACTTCCTTTTGGCTGCTGGTGGCTCGACTTCTCGTTCTCGGCCAAGAACTGCCGGACGGAGCGCAGTTTCGTATGTCCGTTACGGTGCAACCAGAGCATCAGGCGTCTCCCAAATTCGCGGACGACCGGTACACTGGGGGGGATGCGAGCAGTCACGTGCCCAGTATCCACCAATGTTCACCTATTTTCCCAGCATCAATGCCGTGCTGCTATCACCCTGCCCGGGGTCACCCACGGGCAGGTGGTGACACATGCATCGGCTCACTCGATCCCAGGTCGCCCGTCGCCTAGGCAAAAGCCTCGCTACTGTCCGGCGGCTTGAAAAGCGCGTGCTGCACCCGGAACGTGGGCGCTCTGGCACATGGTTGTTCGATCCAGATCTTGTGGAGCGCCTGGCACGGAACCCTGAGCTCGCTGCGGGGAGGGGGCGCTCGAAGTGGTTCGAGCAAAGGCTTGCCGCAAATGATCAAGGCAACCGTGGTCAGGGCTCTTCTGCTCCGCGTGTGCAGAACGAGAATCGGGACCTTGGGCCCGGTCCGGCGCATCGCGAGGTCCTGGCACTTGATGGAGTCCTTGAAGACTTTCAGGAAGTTGTCGAGATGTTGGTCGACGAGCGCGCGCTCACGCGCGCGGGTGCCGCGCTGTTGCTGGAGCTCGCCGGCAGGGCGCAGCAGTTGACGGACACGCTCTTGACCGGAAACGCTGGAATTGAGGACTAGGTTTGATACTCGATGGCCCCACGGGAAATGGGCTTCGGCGCCGGTGACGAGGTTCCACATGGTCCGTACGACCTACGAAAGTGGTGCTAACTCGCTTCAAGCGGCGCCCAATGCGCGGTAAATGCTGGCGAATCTGCGCAGCAGGCTCTCTTTCGTCGACCGGCTTCGGGGGTTTGTTTACTGTGACCGTTCCCGATTTTTCCTAGAACGGCAGGGTAAGTGAAGAACCCGGAGCACCAAGCAAGACAAACGATTGATGCGGCGCTTGCTGCGTCCGGGTGGGTCGTCCAGGACTACGAGCAAATGAATTTGGCCGCGGCCCAAGGCGTCGCGGTTCGCGAGTTCCCGCTGCGTTCGGGTTTCGGGCGCGCCGACTACGCGCTCTACGTCAGCGAGGAGCTGGTCGGCGCAGTCGAGGCGAAGAAAGAAGGGGCGTCCTTCGCGAGCTTCGAGACCCAGACCCACAAGTACTCCGACGGTGTGCCGCCGGAGCTCGAGGCGCCCATTCGCCCGCTTCCGTTCCTGTACCAGAGCACGGGCATCGAGACGCACTTCACCAACCGTCTCGACCCGGTGCCGCGACGCCGTCAGCTTTTCAGCTTCCACCGGCCGGAGACGCTCGCGGATTGGCTGGCGAAGGACCCGGTGTTCCTGCCGCTCGTCGATGGCGAGCCCGATCCGCGCTCGCTCGTCCCCGCTTCGCTTCGGATGCGCCTGCGTGCATTCCCTGATCTCGAGGCCAAAAACCTGTGGCCCGCGCAGCGCGCCGCGGTTGGGAACCTGGAGAAGTCACTCTACGAAGCGCGCCCCCGGGCATTGATCCAAATGGCGACGGGTAGCGGCAAGACGTTTACGGCCATCACGAGCATCTACCGCCTGATCAAGTTTGGCGGGGCCGAGCGCGTACTGTTTTTGGTCGACCGCTCAAACCTCGGCAAACAAGCGCTGAAGGAGTTTCAGCAGTACACCACGCCCGACGACGGGCGAAAGTTCACCGAGCTCTACAACGTCCAGCTGCTGAGCTCGAACAAGGTCGACCCGGTCGCGCGTGTGGTGATCACGACCATCCAGCGGCTCTACTCGATGCTCAAGGGCGAGGCGGAGCTGGATCCGGAGCTCGAAGAACGGTCGGGCTACGAGACACTCAGCAGCCTCGTGAAGGAGCCGGTGCCGGTCGAGTACAACGCCGGGCTGCCCATCGAGGCATTCGATTTCGTATTCGTCGACGAGTGCCACCGCAGCATCTACAGCCTGTGGCGCCAGGCGCTCGAGTACTTCGACGCCTTCCTCGTCGGCCTGACGGCAACGCCCGGCAAGCAGACCTTCGGTTTCTTTGGGCAGAATCTGGTCATGGAGTACGGCCACAGCCAGGCCGTCGCAGACGGCGTGAACGTCGACTACGACGTCTACAAAATCCGCACCCGCATCACCGATCATGGTGCAACCGTCGAAGCGGGCCCGGAGCAACTCATCGGCCGCCGCGATCGCCAGAGCCGGCGCGTGCGCTGGGAGACGCTCGACGACGACCTTGCGTACGACCCGAACCAGCTCGATCGCAACGTGGTCGCCAAAGACCAAATCCGCACCATCGTCCGAACGTTCCGCGACCGGCTCTTTACCGAGATCTTCCCCGGTCGGCGTGAAGTGCCAAAGACCCTGATCTTCGCCAAGGACGACAGCCACGCCGACGACATCGTTGAGATTATCCGCGACGAGTTCGCGCAGGGCAACGATTTTTGCCAGAAGATCACCTACCGCACGTCGACCGTGCGCGTCGTCGAGAACATCACTGACGAGCAAGGCGTCTCAAAGGAACAGATCGTCTACAAGTCGAGCGGTGTGAAGCCGGAAGATTTGCTCTCCGAGTTTCGCACCCGCTACAACCCACGCATCGTCGTCACGGTTGACATGATCGCCACCGGCACCGACGTGAAGCCGCTCGAGATCGTGCTGTTCATGCGCGCCGTGAAGAGCCGCAACTTCTTCGAACAAATGAAGGGGCGCGGCGTGCGTGTCATCAATCCGCACGACCTGAAGCAGGTCACGCCCGATGCAGACGGAAAAGACCGCTTCGTGCTGATCGATTGTGTCGGCGTGTGCGAGCAGGACCTGAACGACTCGTTACCCCTCGAACAGCAGCGCACCGTCGGATTCGGCAAGCTGATCGAGGCCGTGCAGAAGGGCAGCCTCGCGGAAGACGTTCTATCGTCTCTGGCCGGTCGCCTCGCCCGCATCGACCGCCGCATAGGAAAGCCCGAGCGCGAGGAGCTCGCCAAGCTGGCCGGCGGCAAGACCATCGCCGAAATCTCGGCCGACATCGTGGAGGCCCTGGAGCCCGACCGACAGATCGAGGAGGCGCGACGCACCGCCAATCTGCCGCCCGACGCCGAGCCGACCCCAAAGGACATCGACCAAGCGCGCAAGGCTCTGCTTCGCCGCGCCGTGGCCCCGCTCAAAGAAAGCTTCCAGCTTCGCGAACGCCTGATCGACGTCAAAAAGAGCCTGGAACAGAGCATCGACGAGACCAGCCGCGACGAGCTCACGGAAGCCCGCTATGACCCGCACCAGAAACAGCTGGTCGCCGAAAAAATGGTCACCTCTTTCCGCGATTTCATCGAAAAGCACAAAGACGAGATCACGGCCTTGCAAGTCCTCTACTCCAAGCCCTACGCGCGGCGCCTCAGCCACCAGGACATCCAAGACCTGGCCGAGCTGATCCAAGCCCCCCCACGCAAGTGGACTCCGGACGTCCTGTGGCGCGCTTACGACGCGCTCGACCACGACAAGGTTAAAGGTGCGGGCTCGCAGCGGCTGCTTACGGACATCGTCTCGCTCGTCCGTTTCACCCTGCATCAGGAGCCGGAACTCGTGCCCTACGCCGAGCGCGTGCGGGCGCGGTTCGACGCTTGGCTCGCCCAGCAGGAGAGTCAGGGGCGCGCGTTCACGGAAGACCAGCGGGAATGGCTGGTCGCGATCCGCGATCACGTCGCGGCCAATTTGGAGATCGAGCTCGATGACCTCGAGTACGTGCCCTTCAACACCTTGGGCGGGCAAGCGCGCGCCCTGAAGGTCTTTGGACCTGAGCTGCGCAAAGTCCTAGCTGAATTGAACGAGGTCTTGGCGGCGTGAAGGATCCCTTTCAGACCCCTGTCCCGCGCGGATGGAAGCAAATTTCCGTGCGCGAGGCGGGCTCCATCCAGCTCGGACGCCAGCGCGCGCCCAAACACCATGCGGGCGCCAACATGCGACCGTACCTTCGCGTAGCGAATGTCTTCGAAGCCAGGATCGACACTCGAAGCGTCTACGAGATGAACTTCACGCCGCAGGAGTTCGAAATCTACAAACTGTCCGTTGGCGACATCTTGCTGAACGAGGGTCAGAGCAAAGAGCTGGTCGGCCGCCCCGCCATCTACAAGGGCGAGGTGCCCGGCGCGTGTTTCACGAATAGCTTGATTCGTTTCAAACCAATCGGGGAAATCTCGCCCGAATGGGTGTTGTTGTCGTTCCGGCTCTACATGCACTCGGGCGTTTTTCAGAACATCGCACGGTGGACTACGAACATCGCCCACCTCAGCGCGAATCGACTCGGTGACCTGCCCTTTCGAGTACCACCGCGCTGCGAGCAAGCGGAACTCACGGCGGAAGTGGACACGCAGGAATCTCGCATTGATGCCGGCGTCGCCGCCCTGAAGCGCGTCCAAGCCAACCTCAAGCGCTACCGCGCCTCTGTCCTGAAAGCCGCCTGCGAAGGCCGCCTCGTGCCCACCGAAGCCGACCTCGCCCGCCGCGAATCGCGAGACTACGAGCCCGCCTCCGCCCTCCTCCAACGCATCCTCAAAGAACGCCGCCACCACTGGGAAGCCTCCGAGCTCGCCAAACTCAAAGCCAAAGGCAAGTCCCCCACCGACGACCGCTGGAAAGCGAAGTACAAGACGCCCGAATCCGCGGACACGACCGGACTTCCGGAGCTACCAATAGGCTGGTGCTGGGCGACTCTTGAACAACTCTCGTGGGACTCAGGTTACGGAACATCTGCCAAGTGCGAGGCCGAAGCCGAGGGAGCTCCGGTGCTGCGTATCCCAAACTTGGTGGACGGAGCGATCGACCTCGCGAAGTTGAAGTTCTCGCTGACGCCACTTACTGACTCCCACGAAGCTCTCGCCCCCGGCGATTTTTTGGTTGTTCGAACCAACGGGAGCAAAGACCTGATCGGGAAAGGCGGGCTCGTTATGAACCAATTCCCGCGCCTGCACTTCTTCGCGTCTTACCTTATTCGGTTCCGTCTCGTGCCGGTGGAAACTTTGAGTTCGTGGGTGGCCGCCTATTGGCGCTCGCCGGACGCTCGTTCCCAAGTCATTGCAAACGCCGCAACTTCCGCGGGGCAGTACAATGTTTCGCTCACCGAGCTGTCCCGGATCGTGGTGCCACTACCCCCGCAGTCGGAACAGAAGAGGATCCTAACGGAATTCGAACGACTGTTTGGCATTGCGAATCGGCTGGGTGACGCTGCCGCGACTGATGGCCTGCGTGCAGAACGCCTTCGTCAATCCATCCTGCGCTCAGCGTTTGAGGGCAAGCTCACTTCTCCGCCAGCCGTGTTGTCAGCGGGGAAACCCACGCCCAATCCGCCGCCACCGCGCACGGGCGGCACTACGGCTGCGGAACTCAGTCATGCCTGAAGCGGGAGCAATTGATGGAGAGCGTCCGCGCATCATCGTATCGGGCTCACGCGATGGACGCTGGCAATTTCGCGCAGTCGATCTCGGCGCCGTAGTCTCATCAGTTGGCGCTCAGCTCTTTGCCGCGTGCATGAAGTGTTTCGTCGGCGTCGACCGCTTGATGACGTTCGAGCAGATGCTCGTCTTCAACGTGCGCGAGCTCAAGCTTGAGTCGATCGCATACACTCGAAACCTGCGAGTGCTCGTCATGATGCTCGCCGGTACGCTATACGAGCTAGGCGAGGCACTCCAAGCAGTGAATGCCGCCCTCGCTCTGCGCAACCTGGGTGACCTGCCCGGCTGGAAGCCGCTGAATGATCGGCGAAAGCTCTGGACCAATGACGCGAGCCTGCGAAAAGCGCGCAACCAGATGGCCCATCACCTCGGCGATAGCGGCCTCTACGAGGGCGCGCTCATTTCGCTCGTAGCAGCGGGCTCCGATGAAGATTGCATCTATCACTGCGATGGCACGAAGCGTCAGGATGGGGAGACCGAACTGGGCTGGGCACTGCTCTTGCGCGGCCTCGACATCCCCGAGGAGCAACTCAGGGCTCTGCTCGAGATCACTCAAACCGGACACGAAGACATTCCGGATTTAATGGCGGTGTTTTTCGGCGATGTGCTCGATCGATGTGGCGTCGAGATTGAGAATCGAATGGAGGCGAGCCCCACGTGAAGAAACGGGATGGCAAGACGCGCGCGGTGCGGCCATCACCCGCCGCTCCAAGTCTCGCGAAGTACGAGCCCGTGCTTGCCGAGGTGAGCGCCGTGTTGAACGAGGCTCGGCATTCGGCCGCGCAAGCCGTGAACGCTTCGATGACCGCCGCGTACTGGAACATCGGGCGCATCGTGACCGAGTACGAGCTCAAAGGCGCGCACCGGGCCGACTATGGAGAGGCCTTGGTTGAACGCCTGGCTGCTGACCTGACGATCCGGTTCGGGCGCGGTTTTTCTCGGCGCAATCTGGATCAAATGAGGGCGTTTTACCGAGGCTGGCCAATTCGGCAGACAGCGTCTGCCAAATCTGAGGGGCAGCTCACGAGCGCGGTTTTGGCGGAGCCGATAGACCGGGAGCAAACGCCCCAGCGGAGGCGAAAACCGCTGACAAACTCTGCGCTTTCGGCCCGGGGGCCAATTTGGCAGACAGCGTCTGCCAAATTCATCGACTTCCCGCTGCCCTGGTCGCACTACGTGGTGCTCCTTGCTATCGAGAACGCTGAAGCGCGAGGCTTCTACGAGAGCGAGGCGCTTCGCGGCGGCTGGACTGTGCGCCAACTCAAGCGCCAGATCGCGTCGCAGTTCTACGAGCGCACCGCGCTGTCTCGCAACAAGGCTGCGATGCTGCGCAGCGGCCAGAAGCCCAAACCCGGCGACGCCCTCGCCCCCGAAGAGGCGATCAAAGATCCGCTGGTTCTCGAGTTCCTGGATCTGAAGGACGAGTACTCCGAGAGCGATCTCGAACAGGCTCTGATTGGGCGGCTTGAGCACTTCCTGCTCGAGCTTGGTGGGGACTTCGCCTTCATCGGGCGCCAGCGCCGGCTGCGCGTCGGCGACACCTGGTACCGAATCGACCTGCTGTTCTTTCACCGCCGTCTCCGCTGCCTTGTCATTATCGACCTCAAGCTCGGCGAGCTCACGCACGCCGACGCAGGTCAGATGCACCTCTACCTGAACTACGCGCGCGCGCACTGGATGCACGAGGGCGAGAACCCCCCGGTCGGGCTCATCCTGTGCGCCAAGAAGGACGCCGCCGTGGCCAAATACGCCTTGGAAGGGCTACCCAACAAAGTGCTAGCGGCCGAGTACCGCACCACCCTACCGAACGAAAAACGCCTCGCGGAAGAAATCGCAAAAACCCGCCGCGAGCTCGAAGCCCGAAAGCCGCTCTGATCCATGTCGAGCTCCGCTCAGATCGTCCAAAAACTCTGGTCCTATTGCAGCGTGCTGCGCGACGACGGCTTGTCGTACGGCGACTACGTCGAACAACTCACCTACTTGCTCTTCCTCAAGATGGCCGAAGAGCGGCTACAGCTCGGGCTCACCGACAAAGCCGTCGTGCCCAAGAACTACGATTGGCCGTCGCTCCTCAAACGCGACGGTGACGAGCTCGAGACCCACTACCGCCACGTGCTCGAGCACCTCGGCAAGCAAGGCGGGATGCTCGGCATCATCTTCCGCAAAGCGCAAAACAAGATCCAAGATCCAGCCAAACTTCGCCGTCTCATCGTGGACTTGATCGATCGCGAAGAATGGACCGCGCTCGACACCGACGTGAAGGGCGACGCCTACGAAGGCCTCCTCGAAAAGAACGCCCAAGACACCAAGGGTGGCGCCGGTCAGTACTTCACGCCTCGCCCGCTGATTCAGGCCGTAGTCCAAGCGTTGCAGCCCCAGCCAGGCGAGCTGATCTGCGACCCTGCCGCGGGCACAGGTGGCTTTCTGCTCGCGACCCACGACTACATCGAGAAAACGTTCGGCAAAGACCTCAGCAAGAAGCAAAAACGGCACCTCAAGCTCGAAGCGCTCCGCGGTGTCGAGCTCGTGGACAGCGTCACGCGTCTGTGCGCGATGAACTTGCTGCTCCACGGGATTGGCCCAAACGACGACGAGGCCGTCCCACCAATCCAAACCAACGACAGCCTCGGCGCCGATCCCGGCGACCGCTTCGACCTGGTGCTGACCAACCCACCGTTCGGCAAAAAATCGTCGGTCATGGTCGTGACCGAGGAAGGCGACCAAAGCCGCGAAGCGCTCACCGTGCATCGCGAAGACTTCTGGGCCGCGAGCAGCAACAAGCAGCTGAACTTCGTCCAGCACGTGCGGACCATCCTCAAGATCGGCGGCCGCGCTGCCGTTGTCGTCCCCGACAACGTGCTCTTCGAAGGCGGCGCGGGCGAGAACGTGCGGCGCGCGCTGCTCAACGACTGCAACGTCCACACCCTGCTCCGCTTGCCCACGGGCATCTTCTACGCCCAGGGCGTGAAGGCCAACGTGCTCTTCTTCGAGAAACGCGAAGCCAGCAAGAAGCCTTGGACCGACAAGATCTGGGTCTACGACCTCCGCACCAACATACATTTCACCCTCAAAACCAAGCGCCTCGAGCGCACCGACCTAGACGAATTCGTCGCCTGCTACAAGCCTGGCGAGCCCCAGAAGCGCCGCGCCACCTGGTCCGAAAAGAACCCCGACGGCCGCTGGCGGGCCTACAAGCTCGACGAAATCCTGGCACGCGACAAGGCCAGCCTCGACATTTTTTGGCTTAAAGACGAATCCCTCGAGGCCAACGATAACCTGCCGCCGCCAGACGTCATCGCGGCCGAGATCGTCGAGGACTTGAAGGCGGCGCTTGAACAGTTTGCAGAGGTCGAAGCGGACCTGAGCATCATTGGGGCCGAATGATTTCAGAACTCCGCTCTGCCGCGGAGTTCAGGATTTCGACTACGCAACCGGCGCCTTCTTCACTTCGCGGGCAAGCTGAACCCCGACGACCCGTCCTCGAAGACGCGAGCCGTTCGTCTTGGCGATGGCTTCGTCGAGTTCATTGGGCCTTTTGAGGGTAACAAAGGCGATCCCCTTCGGAACGCCGCCGTCATCGCGAGGAATGAAAACGTCCGCGAGTTCAATACCGACAGACGAGAACAGGTCGGCGATGTCGCCTTCCGTAGTCTCGTAAAAAATGTTGCCGATGAATAAGCGGCCTCGTTTGCGCAGAGAGTCGCGGTGTCGCCGGGTCGCAGCCACTACGTCGGCGGGGTTCTGAAGGTCATGAAGGTCCTCGACGAAGTCGTCGGCGAGAAACCCCTTGCTAGGTATTGCAGCCGAGGTGGCTGCCGCACGGAGATATTTGACGAAATCCTCGGCGTTTTCAAACACGGTTACTTCAGAGAAATGCGCACCGCGACTCTGGCCTATGCGCTTTGCAATCCTCTCGGCGAGCACTTCGTCGGAGACATAGCAATCCTCAGCACAAGCCGAGAGATAGTCTAGGCTCGAGAGCATATCCAGGTGCACGGCACCGGCTGAAGAGATAGCGATCAGGTCGTCGTCCTCCAAGCCTTCTAGCCTTTGATGTTCGGCTTCGATGCAACGAGCTTTCAACAGGTAGAGAATTTCTTCACGAACTCGTTCGGCAGCGTGACCTACGACCACCAGATACTGAACGACCGTGCTTGACTTGTGGTACCCGCGAATCCCAGAGGGCCCCTTCTTTCTTAGTCGCCCGTGTAGGAACCGAAGAATCGCGAGCCGGACGAAGTGGTCGGGGCGCGGGTCAGCCGGCACGCACTGAAACAGATTCTTCACGTACGAAACGTCGCCATCGTAGAAGCGCCGGTTGATCCGCAAGAGCACTCGGGCAATGAGCGGTAGGGGCAAGGTGTACATGCCTTGCATCTGCCTGATCTTGAAAATCTCGTCTTCGCCAATGTGCCCGCTGCTGCAGAACTCCATGAACAACTCGAGCGCACGCCGGACATCGCGACCAGCGAGACCCGTCAGGATTCGTCGCAGAAACTTGTCGTGCTCATACAGCGACCGCAGGATGCTGGTGAGATACATCCCTTGATCAGACGCCGGATAGCTCACCTTGATGCCGTTGGGCAGCATATAGGTCAAAATCTGTTCTTCTGCGCGCTCCTCCATTTCCTTCAGCGCAAGCGCGATTCGGCTCGAGAGGACCTCCGTGAAGCGCGGCGGCTCGATTCGAAAGACCAAATCTTTTTGTGCGGTATCGAGGGGCGGTTCATTTCGGTGAAGATCGTAGGTCGATTCTCGCAGCGGAAGAATCACCAAGCAACGCAGCTCGTGCTGGGTCCAATGCGCGACGTCGAACATTAATAACTGCTGCTCGAGATCCCGCTTGTCGCAGTTGTCTAGAACCACAACCAACAACCGCGAGCGCTCGGAACATAGGTAACGACTGAGCGCTTGCGCGGTCGCACGGTTATCTCGCTGCAAGGCGAGCAATTCGTCCGCCAGCCGGGTTCGATACTCGTTGCTGGACTCGTCAAAGAGCGCCAGAGGACCTTTCTTCAGTCGGTTGACCTCGACTGAATAGATCTTCAGCAAATTTGCTAACTCGTCCAGGTCGACCCCGGACTGAGACGCCTTGAGCTGGCCCACCACCTGGCGCAGCACCCAGTCCTCGGCGAGACGCTTATCGACCGGAGATAGATTCATATCGAGCCGAAGCCAAAGGGTACGAGCGATTAACTCCTTCGAAAGCGCCACGTTGACGAGATGATCTACGAACGTCGACTTACCCGAGCCCACGCTACCAACCAGCAACATGACCTGGTGCTCAAGCGATCGTCCCCGACCGAGCACCGACTCGATTTCCGTGGGGTTGGTTGAATCCTCAATGCCAGGCACATGAGCAACGCCCGGGGGCACGATCTCGCGAATAAGCCGGTCTATCGGCTCGACGTAGCGATCACGACGCAGCGACCGAACGTAGGCGTTCCTCACCAAGTAAGCGCGGTCCTCAGGCGTTGCTGGGCTGAAGACGTGTCGGAAGTCTAGGGCAAGGCGCGAGCCAAACGTATTGTGTCCGATCTCTCCATTGCGGGTGGCCTGGCCGCCGAGCATCGAAACCGGTCGATGGAGCGGGTGCTTCGACAAACGTTCAAGGAGGCGATCAGCAACCTTCTGCATCGCCGGACGACCCGCTGCGTCCGTGAACGCAGCGAAGCTGAGATCGCTCATCACCAGGCCTTCAAAAGGGACATCGTGATCGATGGTCGCTGAATCAGCAGCGCTCGACACAAGCCGGTGACCATTGCTGGCGATCACTCTGAGGCACGGGTTGATGCCGGACGCGAACAAGGCGTTCAGCTTTGCCGCATACATCCGGGCCTCCTCCAGCGCCCCATCCAGGTCTTTGTCGTCAGGTGCCTTCGCCTCGACAACCAAGACTGGAAAGCCCGACAGCAAGACAATATAGTCGGGGAAATAGAGCTTCTTCCCGTCACGCTTGCCGATTTCCAAGCGGCGAATGGACAGCTTGGTTGCCACCTCTGCCGCGGAGAAGCCAAGGCCGGTCGGAAGAGCGGCGCTCAGAAGCGGGAAGAGCAGCTTCTGCTCCACGTCGCTTTCGGTTTTGAGATCCTGAAGTCGACAGAACATCCGACGCCCTAGTGCCTTTCGACCCAGGAGTGCAGCATGTTTGCCTTCCGTTGTCGATCCAGGCGTGCATCGCCTGCCGCGTGGCGCTCACAACCTTCTCACGGTGCGGGTTCTCGCCGCGGCTCATCAACTGAGAATCCAGGCCCCGCCACTAGAACGCTATCGGCAAGCTCCGAGTTAGGCTCGACGAATCGTCGCGGCCATCGAGGACGACTACGAGGTCGATTTTAGCTGCGACGGTCGGCCGGTTCGGCTCCCCACGAGCTGGTAAACAATCGAGGTCGCCGGGCGTCTCGCTCGCGCTTCTGATTGCCGCCGTTTTGGCGCTTGCGCCGCATCCCATCGGCGCTTTCTTATTTATTCATCTCTAGTGAGAGGGACTTCGAAGCGCCGATCTAGCCGTTGGGTCAGACCCAACATTTCAAGCCCCGATCGGAGCCTTCCGGCCGGCGCTCGACGGCGGAAGTAGCTGGCAGCGGCCTTCCAGGCAGCGCACGAGCTCGCTGCGCGCTTGCCTACCCGGTTCGCGACAAACAACCGCCGTGCAGGGCAAAGCCGGCGAACTCGGAGCCGTCGCGCAGCCCGCGCTACTCGGGCGGAGGCCGCTCGGGCGCGAACGCACGACCAGCAACTTGCTCGGCACGGGGGCACACGGGCTTGCGCTCTTGGCGACGCTCGCTCAGCGTTCGCAGGTCGCCGATGATGCGTTCAAACTCTGGGTCGGGCATCGCCGCTGGCATTCTAACTGGATCAACGACTGCCCTCGCCGAGACGAACCGGGGCCCCGGCGTTCGCAACTCGCCAGCCTCGCGAGACAAGCGCGCTTGCTCTTGGCGCGTGATGCGCCGCTCGCGACGGGTGTGCGGATCCTTTTGCTCGATCGCGCGCCAATTGAACGATTTCACCGTCGTGCCGCGCGAGCTCGTCCATTTCGCCTTGAGGCTGGGGATCTTTCCGCCAACGAACACGCGCAGGCTGGTAATGATCCCCGCGTCACGTAGCTTGCGCCTAGCTCGCGCAATAGACTCCACGTGATAGGGGCGGCCGTCGGGGCGCCTAAGTACTTCGCACAGGCGCGCGTCAGTCTGCCAGCAAACCGCACCGAAGCTCGCGATGTAGCCGCCTACGAGCGCTTCCAGCCGTGACCAGCCTAGGCGTAGGAGCTCGCCGGTCGCGATGCGCGCCGCGTGCTGCTGGCTCCCGAGCGAGGTCAACACCGCCACGCGAAGTCCCTGGGAGTCACAGCGACCGCGCACGGCGACGTTCGAACCTGGGAGCGACCGTTGTCCGCTCCCAGGCCCGCCCCGTGAGCTATCAGCTCACAAGCTCGATCGTCCGAATGGACGCAGCCGCTGTGATCTCGTAAACTCACGAGAACTGGTAGAACCTCGAAGCCTCAGGTCGGGAGGCGGTGAAGAAAGCCTCGTCAGCGCAAACTGCCGAGGCTTTCGCTTTGGTGAGCTTGCCCGGCGCCCTAGGCGACGGTTTCCTTGATCGCGTCCGCGTCGTTGTTTCCAGCCGCGTGCCGCTCGGCGTCACGAAGCACGTGAGAGCCAAGTTCGAGCGCACGGCGCGAAGCGAAGAGCCCGCCGTAGAGCACGGCCAGAGCGAGTCTGCCGGTTTCCAACATCTCGAGGCATGCGCGAGCGAACGCGCACAGCCGCTCGGTCTCGACCTGCTCCTGGCTTGCAGCCATGTCGAGGAGTGCCTGGGCCTCGTTTGCAACCGTGACGCCGAACGGTGCAAGGATGGGCTTTTCGAGCACCAGCTCTGCACGTGCTTCGGCATGCGCCGGATTCACCGGTCCCCCTTGTTGTGATGGACACCCGGCAGTGAGGAAGGCTCTTGTCTGACTGGTGGTGGCCAGCGAGACCTCCCAGTGGTGGACGCCCCCGCGTCTATTGAGCCACCGACCGAGGCGTCGTTGTCGCTGCGAGCGACAAGCCTCAGCGGACGAGCCAAAAGGGCTGTTACCCGACCGCGCTCCGCGTGCTCGGCAACAGCCATCTCGAAAGCGAGCTCGTCGGGATCGCTTTGGCTACGTGCCGGGCCAAAGGTTCCATCCGCTGGGAAAGCTGGGGAAAAAGACGGCTCCGTTTCGGCCGTTGGGCTGCCGTTTTCCTCGGAATTCCTGCCGATTGCCGCTCGGGGAGGAGGTTTCGAATCCCTTCTCCCGCTCCGAAAATTAGTTAACATAACAACCGGTTAGAGGCTCTGCCCTAGCCGGTTTTTTCGTTGGGGGACCACCTGGCGCGGTTGGGGATCCACTCGGGGAACCACCTGCCGAACTACGCGGCCCTCCAGCTCCGAACAGCTGGATGAGCTTGCCGATGCCTTCACGCTGCTCGGCCGGCGAAACGGTCGAGTAGTGCGCCTGCATGGCTGGCGTGCCGTGTCCGCTGATTTTCTGATCACGAGGTCCACCACACCTGCCGCCCGCGCTAGACGCCTCGCAGTAGATTGCGATTCGCCGGGCCTGCGGCTCGAGTTCGGCGCGACGCTGGTCGACTGAGCCGCCGAGTGCAGCTTGGCCTGCCTCCGTAGAAAATACGGGAGGGTTTTTCACGGCCATGGGCCGCCCCGGCGTCAACCGGCGGCGACTATCGCCGTCAGGGCTCGAACGGACGCGGATTCCGGTTCTATCCGGACAGACGCCCAGCGCGTGCGGGGGGACAAACTGCTTTTCATCCTTCCTACCAATGGACGGCCAAGATGCTTTTGCACGAGCTCATGACTTTATATCGGAACGAAATCATCGCTGCTTGTGAAACGGAGCTACGAGCTTCGAACCGCACTGGCTCTTTGGCGCACTACATCTCGCAGCACTTCGACTCGATCGTGAAAGTACTGGAGCAGGATTCGGGCTTCGCGTCGGCGTTACCGAGTGAAGGCTTCCTCCCGACTATCGAGCTGCTCGGGGGGGGCGTGGCGATGGTTCGGGTGCGGCTCGGCATCGATCAGCTGTCGCGCCGTTCTCGGACGCCGGTCATGTTCATTGGCGAGTTCGGCACGGGCAAGCGTCACGCTGCTCGCGCCTTGCACGCTTGCACCTATCCAGACGGGGAATTTTTCGAACTCCTGAGTGCGTCGCGCTTGGACGAGCTGGAACGGCGTATCAACGCCCTTCGCACTTGTACGAGTCCAGAGTCGACGGCAGGCCTCTCCGTCTACATCCACGAACTGACCGAAGCGCCGGCCGTGGTTCAGCTCGCGCTCTCCCAGCTTTTGCCCGAGCAAGGGCTGCGTTTTCGAGTGATCGCTTCGTCGAGCCGACCTTTGGCACAAGCCGTTCGCGAGGGAGTATTGCGTTCGGATCTCGTGTTTCGATTTCCGATCACGCTCGAGCTTCCGCCGCTTCGCGATCGCAAGGAAGACATTGCCATGCTCGCTCGGCACTTCGCTGGGCTAGTGGCCAAGCGTCAGGGCGTGGCGCCGATGACCTTCGAGCCATCGGCGTTCGAGCGCATGGACGAGCATGACTGGCCTGGCAACCTGACCGAGCTCCTCAGCTTGATCGAGCGTTTGTGGGAGGACTACGGAGTAGCGCGCATTGGCCGTGAGGAGATCCCGGAACTCGGCGAGCGTCAGTCCGGCGCGGTCTTTCACTTGCCGCGCACTGGCATCGATTTCGCCCAGTTGGAGCGTGAGCTGCTGACCCAGGCCCTCACCATCGCAGAGAGCAACCAAACTCGCGCAGCGAGCTTGCTGGGCTTGACGCGCGACCAGCTGCGCTACCGCCTCGCCAAGTTCGATATCGCGCTCAGGGGCGCTCGCAGCGGCTGAGCCCGTTACGGGGCCCGCTTTCAAGAGCGACTCACGCTTCAACGAGCTCGAGGACCGACCTTGGCCTGCAGGAAAACCGCTGCGATGCGCTCCACATCAGCGTACGCGGGTCTCGCCAACTCCTCTGAAAAAACGTCCGGGTCGAGTTCCTCATACGCGTAGTGAGTGTCTGGCTGCTGCAGATCGGCAGTGATCGCCGCTAGAAACATATCGCTGCCAGTCACCACGGCCGCGCCTGTATAGAGCAGGAGCGTGCCTCCACGCGGGCTCTCGCGCAGGCGCTCCAACGCTTCTCGAACGATCCGTGCGCCGAGCATTTCGCCGTATTCACCCCCGCCGTCGCGGTACCATCGAGATTCTTCGTCGCGCAAGTACGGCGGATTGGCGATCACCAAATCGATGTCGCCTTCGACGTTGCGGAGGACGTCACTGTAAACGACCTCGGCGCTGACGCCGGCCAATGCCGCGTTCACCCTTGCCATGTGTAACGCTCGTTCGTTGATGTCCGCCAGCACCAGCTTGCTCGCGCCGATCCCCCGACGCGCCAGCGCGATTCCGCCCACTCCGCTGCCGCAGCCCACGTCGACCACGCGCGTCGAGAGCGGCGCAGCGCGAGTAATGGCGTTGACGAAGCGCACGCTGTCCGGCCCCAGAAAGACCGCGTCTCGAGTGGTCGTCGGAAACGCAGAGTGCGCGAACAACAGGCCATCGATGGTCGAAAAACGCACCCGGGAGCGCCACAAGTCGGCCTCTGGCACTCGCTCGAGCACTTCGGCGGCGCGCATCGCCTCGAACAAGTGCGGAGGGAGCAGCTCGGCTCGAAAGGGCCGGCTCCAGCCAAACACATCTCGCAGGGAGTGCGCCTCCGCGTTGCCTGCGCGGCTGTTCACGAGCCGCTGTGCGCCTGGCGTCACCGTCGTAAATTCGTAGCCCAATCGCTCCAAACTTCGACCAAGCTCGATCAATGCTTCAGACATTCCGCTCGATCGCGTGATGCGGCGCCAGGTTCGGCGACCCTGCGCTGTTGCTCGTGCCCATGATGTCGCAACTCCTCGGCATTCGTTGACCTGTCCGGCGCCAGTGCAGGCTACGTGCCAGCGGTAGCTGGTCCCGACGCTCCACGTTTCGTCACCGGTTCCAGCGCGCAGCGGCGAACGCGCTGTCGCGATCTGCCCAGCTGTCGCAATCTGCCCAGAACTGGCGCTAACTCGGCAGCAGCGAGAACCGAGCCGCGAACACGCAGCCGCGCCCAGGACGATTCTTGACCGTCAACTCGCCGTGCATGGCCTCGACGGCGCGCTTTGCGATCGATAGCCCCAGGCCGGTTCCGGTCCGATTGCCATTCTGCTGTTTCACGTAGGGTTTGAACATCTCCGCCGGGTCCGCTTGCTGCAGACCGCCACATTCGTCTTCGACTTCGATCCGAACCGCGTCGACTTCCACTGCCATGCGCAGCTGCACGGTCGCGTCCGGAGGAGAAAATTTTACCGCGTTGTGCACGAGGTTGTTCACGGCCGAGGTCAGCATCATCTCGTCTCCGGAAATGATTGCTCCCTCGTCGACTTTCAGCGTGAGCGTGATGCCTCGATCGACGATGGCAGAAGCCACCAGGGCCCGCAGCACGGCGGCGACGTCGACCGGAACGAGCGCCGGTTGGACCCCCACCTGCAATTGTACGCTGCCCAAGATCTCGGCCACGAGCGCTTCCATTCGCATCAGGTTGCGCGCCAGGACTTCAGCTGTCTTGCCGTTGATGTCGAGCCCCCCCGCGCGCAGCAGGGCAAAGGCCGTGTTGGCGTTTCCAAGCGCGTTTCTGAGCTCATGGGCGATGAACCCGAAGCTTTCGGTCATCCTTTGATTGTTCGAGTCCGTTTCTTTGCGCCAAAAATTTTCGATCGAAGTCGCGATGCCCGTGTCCAAGCAGCGGTTGAGCATCTTGTATTCTTCGGCCGAGAGCGTAAGCTCGTATTTTTCGCCGATTTCTCCCAAGGCTTGAGAGATGGCGGCGAATACGACTGGCACATGGCTGACTGCGATGCCGGCCTGCTGCCGCTCTTCGCCGATTTGTGCGGCGGTCATGCTCTCCCGAGGCAGCGGAGACCGCGATTCGCGCACGCCCTGATCGCGGCGTATGGCGTGCAGCATCTCGTCGAAGAACAGCGCGACGTGCTCATCCAGGGCTTGTGCGTTTTCTACTTGGCGGTCCCGCAGCTCGAGCTGACAGACGCGCAGGATTTCGGTGCGGTGATCGCTCATGAACTCGTGAAGCAACATGGCTGGGCTTCCCGTCCCCGACTGATGCCCACGTTATCCGCTATGGTCCGGCTGCCCGTCTGTCCGTAAAAGCGGTATTTGTCCGGGAAATCACGGACAGTTTTGCCCCGAATTGAGATACTGAAGCAGTCTCGATATACTATTGAAACAGTGGCGTTCGCTGAACCACTTAACGGCCAGGGCACTCGAAAAGACTTGAGCGATGGGCCCGCAGTTCGGTTGCTGTTGGTCGATGATCACCCCGTCGTGCGCGCGGGGCTGAAGGCGCTGCTCTCCACTGAGTTCGATCTCGATGCGACGGCCGAGGCGTCCAGCGGCCTCGACGCGGTGATGCTCGCCGGCACGCTCACGTTGGACTTGGTGGTGATGGATTTCTCTCTGCCCGGCCTGAGTGGGGCGGATGCCACGCGGCAGATCAAGAAGATCCGTCCGGAGCTGCCAGTGCTCGCGCTGTCCGTCCACGAAGAAATCTCCTTCGTTCGCATGATGCTCGATGCCGGAGCCTCCGGCTACGTACTGAAGCGCAGCGCCTGCGATGAGCTCGTGCGGGCGGTGCGCCGGGCTGCCGCGGGTGAGACCTACCTAGATCCCGCGATTGCAGGTCAGCTGCTGAGGGCAGGGCAGCGTCGCCCATCTCCCGCAGGTGTCAGCTCCACGGTGGGCCTCAGTGAGCGCGAGAGCGAAGTCGTGCGCTTGCTAGCGCAGGGGGTCACCATGAAAGAGTTGGCTCAGCGGCTTGCGCTCAGCCCGCGCACGCTCGAAACGTACCGAGCGCGCGCCATGGAGAAGCTGAATTTGCGCACACGCGCCGAGCTCGTTCGTTATGCCGTTCGTTGCGGATGGCTCAGCGCTTGATGGCGAGCGGTCGTTTCAGCGCGCCATCTTGACCAGCAGCGGAGGGATCTCCGTCAGTAGTTCGCGCGCCAGAAAGCCCAGCGCGCCAATGCGTCGCGCCAGCAGCTCCCCTGCTTTGGCATGGAGGAATACGCCCCAAACTGCCGCTTGCAGTGTCGTCGCTCCACGTGCGCATAGGCCAGCGATCACGCCCGACAGCGTGTCTCCGGAACCCGAAGTGCCCAGCCCCGCGTTTCCGGCCGTGTTGCAGTAGGCGGTGCCATCCGGCGCGACCACGAACGTGCGCGCCCCCTTCAACGCCACCACGGCATCGAAGTGCGCAGCAGCGCGGCGCGCGATCTCGAGCGGCCGAGCCGACACTTCCTCGCGGTCGCAATCCCACAAGGTTGCCATCTCGCCCGCGTGCGGCGTCAGAATGAGCTCGCCTCGCGCGCTACTTCGTCGATAGTCGGCAACCGCCGACAGAGCGCCAGCGTCGATGATCAAGGGCGCCTCGCGGCGCACTCGCCGTGCCTGTGGCAGCAGTCTGAGCGATGCGCGCGTTTCGCACCGCATGCCTGGGCCAATCAACACCGCGTCGCTGGTCGATAGCGGCTCTTCGAGCGCAGGAAAGCTTCCGCCGCCGAGCTCGCCGCTTCGGCTCTCGGAAAGTCCTATGACGCACGCCTCGGGAACGGTGACAGCGACGTGGAGCGCGACCGAGCGCGCGGTCGCGATCTGAACCCGTCCTGCCCCGGCGCGCAGCGCACCCACGGCCGCCAGAATCACCGCTCCCGGGATCCGCGTCGAGCCGCCGATCACGAGGACGTTGCCGCGGCCCTCTTTGCCGAGCGTCGGATGAGCCTCTGGCAGCGGCCAGCGACGGAGTAGGGCGGGGGTGATCAGGCTGGCGCTGGCGCGGGCTCGAGGTCTCACTTGATCACTGCCGGGTCGGGGGCAAAGGTGACCGGCTGGCCCGCGTCGGTGAGATGTTCGACCGAATTGTAGACCCGCAATTGCATGCTCGAGCGCGCGGACTCCGGCGCTGCGTCGAAGCGGGTAATGGCGCAATTGGCCACGTCTCCTCGTCGGTCGATGTCGAGCAACTGCGCTTCATCCAGGCCTTCCAACAAGTAGCGGAAGCACAGCACCACGACCTGATGAGCGACGATCAACACCCGCTCGCCTGCCCAACGCAGTCGCAGATCATCCACCACGCTCCTCGCGCGCAGGATCACGTCGCACCAGCTCTCGCCGCCGGGCGGTCGATAATAGAACTTACCGAGCTGAGCACGGCGGTGGGCTTCTTCCGGAAACGACGCGGCGATCCCCAAGCGAGTCAGGCGGTTCAGGCTGCCGAATTCTTTCTCACGCAGGCGCTCATCGACAGAAAGCGAGAGCTTCGCTTCTAGACCCGCCGCGGCCACGAGTTGCGTCGACGTTTGGCGTGCTCGCGTATACGGCGAAGAGAGCAACACCGTCGGCTGCTCTTGCTCGGCCTGGGCGCGAAACCAGCCGCCCAACGTGCGTGCTTGTTGCTCACCCAGGGCGGACAGCGGTACGTCCACGTCTCGTCCTTCGATCTCGATGGTCAGCGCGCCTGATTGCTCGGCCGCCGAGCTCGCGACGTTACCAGCGCTCTCCCCGTGTCGGACGAGCCAAAGAATGGCGGGCCAGTCGTGATTTCCCAATCGCTTCGTATCCTTCCGCATTCGTTCTGCAATCGGCGTGCCCGGAGGATTAATCGAGCGACATCGGAAGCAGACGAGCTCTACGCTGTGGCAAACCGTCCCTGCCGCAGACGCGCCTCGGCGCAGTCGCCATCCTTCATGCTCGCTCCTTGCGGCAGGCTTTAGCCGGCTCCCCGGGGCAGTGGCGCGAGAGCCAGGGCTCGTTTCGATTGACACGCCGTCCAAGCCCTGCGATGAATACGCGAATCGTTCGCGTATTCATAATCCGCGCTCGCTCTATCGAAAAAAGGAAGCATTTATGAGTCGTTACAGTGGTCCCCGAGTGCGCGTTCTTCGAGCCTTGGGCACCGATCTGCCCGGTCTGACCCGGAAGAAATCGGAGCGCCGCCCGACGCGCCCTGGACAGCACGGCGCCGCGCGCAAGAAGTTTTCGGAGTACGCGCTGCGGCTGATCGAGAAGCAGAAGCTGCGCATGAACTACGGTCTCAATGAGCGTCAGCTCGTGGGATTGTTCAAGGAGGCTTCAGGGAGCAAGGGCAACACCGCCGAGCGCTTGGTCGAGTTGCTCGAGCGCCGCCTCGACAACATCGTGTTTCGAGCCGGCTTTGCGCGTACGATCCCCGCGGCACGCCAGCTGATCATGCACGGGCATGTCTTGGTCGATCAGAAGAAGGTCGATATCCCCAGCTTTCGCATCAAACTCGGGCACGCCATCTCGATCCGCGAGCGCAGCAAGACGCTCACCGCAATCGCTTCGAGTCTCGCGACGCCGTTGTCCTTTCCTACCGAATGGCTCGCGGTAGAACCCGCGGAGCTGCGCGCGACGGTCACCTCACTTCCCGACGTGACGGCGATCCCGTTTCCGATCCGCTTGCAGCTGGTCGTGGAGTTCTATTCGCAGAGGACCTAGGGCCATGACGTGAAGCCCGGAGGAAATTCGTCGACGTTTCTTCGGGCCGTCCCCGCCGAGTGCTGGCTGTCGATCGAGTGCGCATTCACAGGCGAAGTTCGACTTTCGACTCGGGGGGACGGCCCGCGCTACTTGGCAGTCACTTCGGCTTGACCGATCGCCCGTCGGTCGCAGCCTCGTGATACCTGGTTGAATCGTAGGTCCAGGACAGGGTTACCCGAATCACCGCGCGCAGAGCATCCAAATAGCGTTTCAGCTCCTGGTCCTCGGCTGGCCCGAAGCTTGGGAGGCTCGCGGCTGCTGCAACGAAATCAGCGATGCCGGAGTTGACGAACCCGATCGCCTGTCGAGCAGCGACGCTCGGAACGAGGCGCTGGTGATGCTCGTACACCATCACCAGATTGTGAAAATCACCGTGCGCGCGCTCCTTCTCGTAGGACAGAAGATCGTTGATCCAGCAGATGATGCCTCCGGCGAGCCGCGACAAGTTCTGAACACCTTGATGCGCTCGAATGCGCGGGGTGAGCACGATGCGTTCCAGCGGCTCGATGAGACTGAAAAACGAAGGCACCGCCCCCGCCGCAGGGCGAAACATCAAATAAGCGGTCTCGTCCGGAACCTGGGAATGGGCTCGGTTGTTCGCTTCCCACAACATGCCGCCGAAGTAGGTCCGGTTGCCCTCTAGAAACTCCGCCAGCTGCTCGGCGGTGGTGAAGTTCGACACGCGCTGCACCACATCGTAGAGCCCTCGATCGAGCGGATTGCCCGAAGCGCTGGGAGCTCGGCCTTGCAACACTTGCTCGAACCCTTCGAACAATTCCATCAGCCGCGCGGGGCGCTCGCCCACGTTGGTCTCGTCGCCGATGTCGTCCAACGCGAACGCCCAACAAACGTAGTCCGACGCCAACTCGAGCTCGCTGAGCTCCGCGTTGGGGTAGAAGCCGGCGACCAAGGTACTTAGATGTGCCTTGCTGACCCGCGCGTGTTGCTTGGGGCTGGTGATGAGGCCAAAGCGTTGTAGCCAATCCAACGATGCCTGTTGTGCGGCTTCGAGGTGGGGGTTGATGCACAGCGGAAATGGGCAATGAATGGCTGCGAAAAGCTGGTTTCGGCTGGGGATCTCGGTGTCAGCCCAGGGAGTCACTTTTCGGAGAGCGTTTGGATATTGATTCGCCACGAATACCTCCTACACTGTTCAAGCGTAACGCCTGAACGCTTGTACCATGAACGGCCCAGCAGCGCGGCAACTTTGCAGCAGCACTTTCTTGGGGCAGCATCCCAAGGGGTGATACCCTGCCTCACGATGCGTTCATCCGTGCCTGCCGCGCCGGTGAGTAGCGAGATCCGGAGTGACTCGCTCGCGCCGAACCTCGTAGTGACGTGGTTTACCGGGTACATCACCAAAGCGCTCGCTGAGCATCAGCTCCTGCGTTTCCGCGGCTTGCTCTCTGAATGCGTGAATCCGATTTGGATCATGGAGCTGTCACAGATGACCGGCTTCGATCCGCGAGCCATCGGCGTTGGCGCCGAGTGGTGGAGCTATTTCAAGAGCAAGCACGAGGGCCGCGGTGAGATATTGCTGATCTCGTCGTCGCAGACCGCGCGCATGGCTGGCGCCAGCTTGAGCTTCAGCATCGGCGTGGGCGTCCGGTCGTTCGCCACGCTCTCGGAGTGCTTCGACGCTTTGGGTGTCGTCCTGCCGATGGCGCGCTTGAACGTCGGTTAGCTCGGGTGTACCTCGCCCGAGGGCTGAGTTCGCTACGTCGGTTTGTTCGTCGCATTTGGCAGCGCCACCGTTGGAGCGTGCCGCTGTCGTTGGTGTCGGCGTCGTTCTTCGCGCGGCTGGGCTGGGAAGTACGCGAAAACGAGCTGGATGCGTTCGATGCCGCCGCGCAGACGCTGGTCGATGGCTGGCGCGGCTCGTACGACGAGCTGATGGTCTTTCTGACTACGGTCGGCAGCTTCGTGCCCATGACGTTATTGGTGTTGGCGGTGTTGGTCTTGCTCACTGCGGCAGGCAGGACTCGCGAATCGCGCTTCTTGCTCTGGAGTGCGCTCGGCTGCTTGGCGCTGAACGTGCTCCTGAAATTGCTGTTCCACCGTGCTCGCCCGCACGCAGGCCCCGCCTATTTGCTGCCGCGCCCGAGTTCTTTTTCCTTTCCGAGCGGCCACACCATGGGCTCCGCGGGTGTGTTCGGGAGCCTGGCGGTGCTCGTGCGCGTGCTTCGCCCGCCCCGCGCGGTGTGGGTGTCGATCGCGGGGCTCAGTGCGTTGATGGTGCTGGGCGTGGCCTTGTCCCGCGTTTACCTGGGCGCTCACTACCCATCAGACGTGCTGGGAGGACTATTTGCCGCCGCCTCTTGGATCAGCGCAGTGACGGGCTGGGTGTATCCGCGGCTGCTGCCACACGAGCGGACGACGCCCGCCGCGCCCGACTCACCCTGAACCGCGGCTGGGCCGCTCGCTGTGGCCGCATCTATTCGGTCGAGCAAAACCCGGTTTTGGATATCGCTAGTCGAGCCACTCGTGCGAGTTGCCCGTGCTAGGCAATTCGCAGCCGAAAAAACGAAGCATCGACGTGGTCTCACTGGTCGAGGATGCCGCCGCGACCTGGTCGAGGATGCCGCCGCGACGGAGCACTCTTGTGCCGCGATGCGCACTTCAAGCGCACTCACGTTCGCGAGAAGCAATCAGGCACGGCTCATCGGCCAGGGGCAGCGTACGTCTCGAGGCGTGGGGTGGCGCCTGGTACGCTGCCCAAGAGTAAGTGGAGCCTACTCTCAGTCAGTCCCGTTCATGAAGCCGGAGCTCCCACCAGCGCTTCGGTGCGCTGGTGGGCTCACGCGGCTAGCTGCTCAGGGGATGATCGGAGTGCACTGGGTCGAGTTCGGGGCAGTGGTCGTCGTTCCGTCAGGGCACTTGGCGCAGGTAGGCGCCTTCGTGCTCGTGCCAGGGACGCTGATGAAAAAAGTGACTGGGCACTCCTGGTAGGCGATGCAAGCGGTCGCGTCCGTGGTCGTGCTGTAGCTGTCGGTGCACGTGGTGCAGACCTTGGGCGTGGTGGGGCTGCCGACGTCGGTGATCTTGGTGCCAGGTTGGCAAGTAACGAACGGCTTGCAGGCTGTTGGCTGGTTGACGATATCGCTGTATTGCCCGGCGGGACAAGGTGAGCAGGCCTGATCCTGTGCCTTGGTGCCCGTTGTCGAGACGAAGGTGCCTTTCGGGCACTGGGTGTAGAGGACGCAGCTGCTGACGTTCGGCGCGTTGACGGTCGTAGCGTTGAAGGTGTTGTCCGGGCACGCCGAGCAGGTGCGGTTAGCCGTCGAACTACCAGGGTTATTGATGTAACTACCGAGAGCGCAAGTCGCGAACGCCGTGCACTGGCTGACGTTGGCCGTGGCAGGGGTGGCGTTGCCGGTCGCGACGCTGAAGGTTCCGGCTGCGCAGGGCGTGCAAACGCGATCGTTCTGGGCGGAGGGTCCCGTGCTCACATATTGGCCCTGGGGGCAGTTGGTGAACGCGCGGCACGTGAGGTTGGTGGGTGTGCTGAACTGACCGAGGGGGCAGTTCTGGCAAATCGTATTCGAGGTTGGGGTGCCCGCCGTGGCGGTGGTGGTGCCAGCCGGGCAAGTCGACCAAGGGCCGCAGCTCGGTGCGTTTTCCGTCGAACTGAAGGTGCTGCTCGCGCAATCACTGCAGGTGCGGTTGGTGGTCGCGTTGCCCGGAGTGAGCACGAACTTGCCAGCTACGCAGGTGGTGAAAGGCACGCACGGCGTGGCGGATGAACCGTCGTCATCCCAGGTCCCCGCGGCGCACGCGATCGGGGGATTGGTGCCACCCTTACACGAGGTACCGGCAGCACAAGCGGTGCAGCCAGCGGGCGTGGTGCTGGTTGCCGGAGTCGTTTCGTAAGTGCCGGGCGCGCATGCTGCCGGAGCCGTGCACTCCGCGACGTTTGGCGTCGTGGAACTCGTGCCGGCGGCGCAAGCGCCACACGTGCGATCGAGTTTGGCGCTCGGCGCGCTCGTGATGTGGGTGCCCGGAGCGCAAGTCGTCCAGGGCTTGCAGCTGGTCTGGTTCTGCAGCGTGCTAAACGTGCCAGTCGGGCAGCCGCCGCATACCTGGTCAGTGCTCGCGGTGCCGGGCTTCTCGATGAACGAGCCAGCGTCACAGGTGCCAAAGGGCACACACGAACTGGAGTTGGTGCCGGCTGCGAACGAGCCGGCTGCGCAGGCGACGCACACGGTGTCGCTCGTGGCCGAGGCCGGCGCGGCGACGAAGGTGCCCGTCGCGCAGTCACTGACCGGTTTGCACTCGGTCGCGGGGTCCAAATCATCGTCGAAGGTGCCGGCCTCGCATTCGATCGCCTCGGCTTCTTCGCCGGCGCAGTAGTAGCCCGGTTTGCAGGGCGTGCACTTGGCACCACTGGTGCCTGGCTCACAGGTCACGGTTCCTGGCTCGCCCGACCCGCCTTCCCCGGCAACGCCAATCGAGCCGGCTGCGCTGGGTTCACCAGCCGCGCCGAGGCTTCCGGACGTTCCGCCGGAGCCGGAGGAGGACGGCTCACCCGCTGCGCCGGCTTCGGCGCCGGGGGCGCCTCCGCTGGCGACCACGGTGTCGCTGTCGCTACATCCGGCAAAAATGGAGAGGGCCACGCTGGCCACCGCGAAGGGTATGACTACAAAGCGACTTAGTGAGGACATTTGAAAGCTTTAAACTCCGACTTCCCAAATTGGACACACAACTACTCACAGTGAAGCCACAACAACGCGACCGGTACAACTCTAAAATGGTGCGCCATGTGTCGTAAAATTGCCTGGATCATGTGAATCAGAGCTTCTGAATCGCGTTTGATTCCATTGTGTGATCTGCAGTGGTCTACATTGTTTCGTCGCGTCGACTCAAAGCGTGAGATGATTAGTATTTCAATGTGTGATTGCACAGTCGCGGAGGTTCGTCGGACGGGCCCGCCAGCAACCCCTCGTACACGCCTTGTCGGTCAAAGGGCCGGTTTGGAGCAGGTCAGGGACGTCTGACGAGCCTTCCGCCACGTAGCTTGGCAAACACGAGTGGGAGGCGGTTTGCCGCGCTGCGCGCGCTCTCTGATGCACTTCGGCGGGGGCTCGCGTAGGGTTCGCGTAGGCGGGGTTCGCGTAGGCGCGGTTCGCGCGCTGGCGAGCGACTGTGGCGGCGCAGCCTCGCGTCACGCTGCGCGCGGGGCGCTCCGTCACGCTCTGGTCAGGCAGAGGCACTGCGCAGGCGCTTTGAGTCGCCGCGAAGACGGGACATTCAGGGCGACGTCACGCGGGAGGAGCGAAGACGTCTATTGCTGGAGACAGAACGACTGCTGGCGCTAGAACGACACGGGCTGGCCTGGGGTACAGCTCGCCTGAGGCACAGCCAGGCGCGTTAGCGGTCGCTGGCCGCAGCCAGATCACTGCGCGTTACTACCAGCTTGGCGCTCGGGCCAGGGCCAGGGGAGAGCAGATAGAAGTGCCTGAGTTCGACGACTTCAGCAGGACGCGGCTGGGGCTGAGCCCGTTGTGTGTGCGGCGCCGACGCAGGCGTCGCGCGGTCCTGGGTGTGGGTGGCGCAACCTACGGCGAGCAAAGCAATTGCTGTAAGAGAAACGAGTCGGGTCATTGGAAGTGGTCCTTTGCGCGGCGAAGGGCGCGCATGATTGCTTAGAGCAACAAGCAGGCCACCCTCGAGCCGTCCCGTAATCGAGGCGCAATGACGCCATGAGCCCCAGCTCTCGCGCCGAGCTTCAGTAGAGGGGGACCGTTCCCGAGTGCTCACGGCAGCCCGCCAGGCGCCGACGTGAGGGGTTCGTTAGCTCGGCCGCCGCCGGAGACAACGCCGGGTAATCATCAAAACCTTGCGCATCTTTAGCTACGAGTTGCGGCGCTGCGCGCAATGGTTCATGCCCCGGTCGAGTTTTGACCGGAATGCAAAATCAGCGATTGGCCGAGGCAAAGAATCTCACTGGCTCGAGGGCGATGCTCGATGCGAACCTCTGACGTGGAAACGATCGAGGCCGGGCGTCTCACCGAGGCGCGCTTGATCGAAATGGTCTTTCCAGAGCAAACGAATCACTACGGCACCCTGTATGGCGGTCAAGCGCTGGCCTTGATGGATAAGGCTGCGTTCATTGCGGCTTCCCGCTATTCACGTCGCGCAGTCGTTACCGCCAGCAGCGAACGCGTGGATTTCCACGTGCCGGTGCGGCAGGGCCAGCTGGTCGAGCTACTGGCACGCGTCGTGGCCACGGGCCGGACTTCGATTACGGTCGAGGTCGACATGTACTCCGAAGATCTGCTGACGGGTGAACGTCAGCTCGGCACGCACGGTCGCTTCGTACTGGTTGCGGTCGACGCGGACGGGCGCGCGCTGCCCGTACTCCCCCTCGACGCCACAGTCGCACAGGATGGTCCCCCTTCCCATGGTACGTGAATACACGCTTCGCCTGCAGGCAGTGCGCTTTCGCGCCAACGTCGGCGCGTCCGCGGCCGAACGCTCGATTCCGCAAGATCTCGTGGTGGATGTCGATTTGGAGCTGCCCGTCGCCGCGTTGCCCAAGCGAGACACGAAGCGGGAGGTGGTCGACTACGACTTGGTGGTGCGGCTGGTCGTCGAAGTCGGTTTGGCCGAGCCGTATCGGCTGCTCGAGATCTACGCGCAGCGCTTGTTGGAGAGGCTATTGGCAGAGACTCCGGCGCTCCGAGTGAGGGTGGCGGCGACCAAGCTGCGGGTACCATCGACCTACAGCACCGACAAAGCGGTCGTGGAGCTGGTCGGTACGCGCGACGCCTAACCAACGAAGCGAAGCCTTCCAAGCCACTTCATCGCGAAGGGCGGGGGAGACGTTCAGAAAAGACCCGCCAACTACGGCCCCGTGGACCTGCGCTCGGCGCCCGCGCCTGCCGAGTTAGTGAAAATGATATTCAAATTCATTTTCGCTTGACCCGCCCGGCGGCGCCATGACATCCATTGCTGGAGGAGATTTGGATGAAGCCAGCTGAGACGACGGGCCACGCACTCCCAGGCTCTCTAATTGAAAATGAAAATCAAATTCATTTTCAATGTGCTCCGCACGCACCGGAGCCAGTAGCGGCCGATGACTTGCTGCGTTGCGTGTGTGGCGCGCTGCTCGCGCGTTGGGTCGCCGCAGGGTTGGAGCTCAAATGCCGGCGCTGCAAACGTACCACGCTCATCCCGTATCCGAAACGAACCGCCGTCACCCGACGACGCCCCACGTAGTTCACTGGGCAAAGCCAGCAGGAGAAGTATGTCCAACTCATCGAAGACGGAACACCCCGCGAACGTACGACTCGCCGAGAGCGACTACGCAGCGGTCGACATGTGCCACTGCGGAGCGCTACAGGTTCATCTAGGCGACCTTTCTCTGCGCTTACCGCCGGAATTGGTGCTCAGCTTGACGCGCACGCTGACGGTGGCCCTGGCGCGCCGCCAATCCATCCTGACCGAACGCGACGCGGACGCGGGCATGGCGGGCGCCAGTTGGGCAGGTAGCGACACGCCGCGAGGCAAAGCATGAACGCGCCGCTCGCCCGCGAAACCAGCTGGCCGCCACCGCCGCACGATCCACGCGAACGTGAGCGGGTGCTGTTGCTCGGAAACTGGGAAATTCGGCTGTTCGGCGAGCACAAATTCCAATACTTCGTGAGCCACGGTTTTTGGCACCTGCAGCTGTGGCACGCCGCTGCGCGCATCTCGGTGTTGACCCCCTCGCGGCTCACGCACATGCACTACGAGGCTTTTCCGATCGCGGGCTGGAAGGCGCGCGCCGCGACGTACGAAGAGCTGTCCGCGTTGGTCATTGGCGAACACGGTGTCTTTTTGCCCAACCAGCCGGAGCTACGGACGTTCGAGCGCGCGTTGGTCGAGCGCGTCAAGCAACGCTCGCCCCTGAGCTCCTAGCCGTCCGTCCCCACCTCGGTCGCAGGCAGGCAGCCGAACTCTTATCCGGCGCCCGAGTAATGCCCTCCTCTTCGTTACCTCCGTCGGAGAGGGAAGTACTCAGGCGCCGGGATTCTCTTGGCTCGAAGGCGCGCTGCATGGCGACTCTCGCTGTGCATAGTAGGCGCCGACATCGCAGCGACTGCGTCCCGATCGACTAGCCCCGTTGCAAAGCGCCCCGCTGAGGGGCTCGAGCCCCGCGCTCGCAAGCGAAAGCCGCATTCCATATCGACCCGCGTCGGTGCGCGCGGTAACGTTTTGCGTGCCGTAGATCGTCGCGGGACCTTCCGCGCGCTTGGGCTAGGGAGAGCAGATGAGTCAACTCGAGTCCTTTCGGGTTCTGCTGGACGACGACGACGCGAGGCGACTCGAGAGCCGCGCTCAAAGCGGTGGTGTTGGGGGGCGCAAGTGAGTAGTAGCGCCCTGTCCTCCGGTTCCGTACCCAAGTCGGCCAAATACCTGCCTGCAAAAATCCTCGTCGCCGATGACGACGAAGGCGTGCGTGTCGGGCTCGCGGCCAACCTGGAGCTCGAGGGCTACGAGGTCGCAGAGGCGCGCGATGGCGCGGAAGCAATCGCGCTGATCGGCGCGAGCAGCTACGACTTGATCGTGTCGGACGCGGTGATGCCGAGCGCCACCGGGGTCGAGGTGCTTTCGGCGCTTCGACATCGAGGCCTCGACACGCCGTTCATCCTGATCTCCGCGTTCGTCTCCGAAGAACTCGTGACTCGCGCGCTGAGCGACGGTCTGTTCGCCATGCTGTACAAGCCCTTCGCCATGGATCGGATCCTGGAGGTCGTGGCGCGCGCGTTGCGGCGAAACGTCGTGCTGATCGTCGACGACACCCACGCCTACGTGGCTTCACTGGTCGACGCGCTGCGCTCGGTGGGCATGCGCGTCGAGACTCGTGAAGACGGCCCGAGCGCGGTCGAGTTCGCGCGCAAGCACGTCGTGGACGTGTGTGTGCTCGATTTGGTGATGCAGCCGCGCTCCTGGGTCGAGACCTGCGAGCAACTGCAGACGGTCAATGATCGAATGGACATCATCGCCATCACCAGCCTTGCCACCAATGAACAAATTCGCGGCATCGCTCGGCGCGGTGTGGTCACCTGTTTGCGCAAGCCGTTCGATGTGCGCGAACTGCTGGCCGCGATTGCTCGGGTGCGCGCCGCAACGCCGGTGAAGAAGTGAGCCCCGTCGACCCGCTCAGAACGGTCGAGATGCTCGCTCTGCTCGAGGAGGCGACGATCCCGCTTCGGCACGACATCCGCAATCGAATCGCCTCGATTCGGAACCTGTCCTTCTTCGTGCGACGGAAGCTGTCCTCTGAGGTCGCGGCCGAGCGGGACCCGAGGGTGACCGAGTTTTTGGCCAAGATCGAGGCTGAGGTCCAGCGCACGGATCATCTGATCGAGGCTTGGGGCATCTCGCTGCATACGCTGCGTTCGTCCGAGGTTCGCAGCGTAGGCGTCGCGGATTGCGTCCGGCTGGCGATCGACAGCGCGCGCTTGCCGGCTCAGGTGGGCGTCGATTTCGTCTCATTGGCGGAGCCCTTGGAGGTCGAGGGAGACGTGGAGATGCTCGCTTTTGCGCTGCGTTGCCTGCTCGAAAACGCTGCGGAAGCAGCCGACTCGGGCAGCGTTCGCATCGCGGCCGAGCGTGACGCGGACCAGTGTCGCGTGACCATCACCGATTGCGGTCCTGGCATCAGGGATCCCGTGCGTTGTCTAGATCGCTTCGAAAGCACCAAGCAGGGGCACCTCGGCCTCGGCTTGTGCATGGCCCGCCGCATCGCATCGCGCTTCGGTGGCGAGATCGTGATTGGCAACCCGGAGCTGGGAGCGGAGGTCAGCTTGCTCGTGCCGATCACGGGCTTTCGTTCGTCGTCCGGGGAGGACTCGTGACGCGCTTCTTGCTCGTCGACGACGTCCGAGTCATCGACTACGAGTACCTTTTTCACGGTTCCTCCACGCAACGGGCGTTTTTGCGCGTTTTATAGTTCGTGCGAAATTTAGAAAATGATCACATCACCGGCGTTACCAAGCTCGACCGGGCCCGAGTACACGAGGCGTGACTCGTCGATGATTCCATCCAACGTACCAATACGTTCCCGCGCAGGGTGCGACCCAAATAAATTCGCATCGAAGGGAACCGAGCGCGCTGCTCCTCCAGGGCGTCGCGCGTGATTAAGTTGGGCAACATTGGCTGCAAGATCGTGCCGAACGGCAGCAGCCGATGCTTGATGCGCGCGGCCAGTTGATTGGTCAGCTCGCGTACCCAATCGAGCTGCTTCACGCCGTCTCCACGTTATCAACCATAACGGCGCTGCTCGAGGTTTCGAAACATTCAGTTTGCGTTTTGTGGGTCGGAGTACGCGGTTTCTGCATGCGCGCGTGCGAGCGACGGCGCCATGAACCGGACAAGCCCGGCATCACCGCGTCCATGAGATTTTCTTGTCTGCGAGCGCTGATCGAGCTGGGCGCTGGCTGTCCACGAGCTGGCTGGTGAAGCGCTTCGGAAACTCAGATCATTCGAGACCAAATCCCGAATGGCACGCAGCGGTTGCCACGAACGTCGCCAGCAACGTCGCGCTGTCACTGGGAGCGCTCTCCGAGCTCGAGAGCGCTCGGCTCGGCTATCGGCGGTGAGGCTTTGGCTATTGGTGGTTTCGCGGGTCAGCGCACGGCGTTTCTCAATCACTTTCCTGAGCCGAGCCACGCCCTCGAGCCGCCAGGCGGTCATCGGGCTCGACAATGCGGACTGGTACCGCCGCCGCGCAGCTGCTCCAGCAACAGGGCTCCCTCAAGCTACCATTCTATGGTTTCAAGTCCGGACAGTCTTGGATCTCCTGTACGAGTCTGTTCATCGATCCTGCGCGTTTCGCGCCAGCGCAGAAAGAGCCCCTCTTCAACCGGCGTTTTCTCGAGAAATGCACGACTCTTGGGACGTGCTTTGAGATGTTGGGCGTTAACGCTTCATGGCTGGCACTGGCGAATCCCGCCGCCTTTGGCCCCCGCACGGCATTTCGCGAGGTTTTGCTGACCAAGGGTTCCAGCGCCTGTGCCAAGTCCAGCAGAAAGCGCTGGCTTCCGGCCTGAATTCCAAACTTTGCTGTGGAAGGTTGGCTCGCTCCTGGTGTAACTTCCTGTTCGCAAGCTCAGCCGGGATAGTTAGGCTTGGTTTCGGGGAATTGTTAGTTGCCCCGTCAGTTCGTACGGCGAAGGGTAACTCTCCGAGACGCAGCGCGAAATGCTCAGGAAAACCGGCAAATTTGCCGCCTTGGCGGCAATGACAATCCTTTGTTAGATCTCACTACCCCAATTGGAAAGACACGCGCATGACCGACCCGAGCGCCGCACCGACGCTGCTCCGCAACCTGGGCAACGGACCGCGAACTTTACTCGCCAAGCAGCCCGCGCCTAAAAGAGCCCTCATGGCCTCAGACAAGCACAGCAAGCCTAGGTTCGGAGCCAAGAGTGAGTTCGTGAGATCCTTGGATCCATCGATTCCCGCGGCCGAGGTGGTAGCGCTTGCCGAAAAGCGTGGGCTCAAGCTCACGACGGGCTTGGTGTACAACATTCGAAGCGCGTCCAATGCGGCCCTGCGTGGCAGCCGTGCCCGGCTCGCTCAGAAGCCGGTCGCCAAGTGGCGTAGCGGCGCCCCAGAAGACAACGCCGAGGCGCAGCTACGCGCCGCCATCGCGCAGATCGGCCTGTCGCGCGCCCGACAAATCCTAGAAGAAGTCGAAGAGACCTTCGCCGGTCGCTGAGGGGTCTGAGGACACGGGCGCGGCCCCGCTGGCGCTCGTGTGTGGCTCCTTCCAGCGCGAGCGGTCCTCGCGGGGCGTGTCTCGCAGGGGGCTTCGACGCCCGGATCCGAGCGTGCAGCGTCTGGTTTTAGTGCCGCCGCGCGCGAGCGTCCTCGGAGTTTCAACGCTCTCCGAGGACAGGCGGAGCGAGGGGCGTTGCCCAGGTCGGCTCTCGACTCAGGCCGCGGGCTGGACTCAGGCCGTGGGTTGGACTCAGGCCGTGGGCTGGAGTCGGCGCTCGACGCCACAAAAAAACCGCGCCCTCGAGGGGTGGGCTCGAGGGCACGGTAAGTCTAGTGTCTAGTGAGAGGTGCGCGGGGAGGGGGCCGCGCGAAGGGTCAGGTCACTTGGCCTTGGCGGCTTCTTCGACCAGGCTCGCATCGAAGTACTCTTCGACTTTGAGCGGGGCCTTGTACACCGCATTTTTGACGTTGAAGTCGTCGACGATCTTGCTCGAGCCGTAGATGGACTCGAAGCCTTCGCCTTTGGCGTAGTGTTTCAGATTCTCGGCGGCGTTCAGAAGGTGGGTCCCCTTCATCAAACCCTTGTACACGTCGGGCGTTAGGCCGACGCGAGCGCTCATGATTTTAGCGGCTTCGTCGAGGTTCGCGGGGTTGGCCACGAAGTCCGCGACGCGGAACCAAACCTTGACCACCTTGAGCCATTCGGCGCGGTTCTCCGCCAAGCTGCGGGGGCTGACGCACAGGTGATCGTAGATCAGACCCTTCACGTCCGCGCTGGTGTAGATCGGCGTCGAGCCTGGCAGCTCTTTGAGGGCCGCCCCGCTGTTCGGCTGCCAGGCGGCGATCGCATCGACCGTGCCCGACTTCAGCGCGTTCGGCGTGTCGTCGGTCTTGACGTTGACGATCTTGACGTCTTTCTCCGTCATCTTGTTGGCCTTGAGGGCATTCAGCAACAGCAGGTGATCGACGAAGCCGACCTCGACGCCAATCTTCTTGCCCTTCAGATCCGCCATCGACTTGATGCCCGGCTTGGCCACGATCATGTCGTTGCCATCGCTGTAATCGTTGGCCAGGATGCATACGCTCTTGCCGCCGCCGTTGCCCGTAACGAGGGCGTCACCGTTGGTCACCGCCACGGCGTCGACCTTGTTGGCCGTGAACGCGTCCATCGAGGGGACGTAGTCGAACCATTTGAACTCGACGTTCACGCCGGCTTCTTTGAACCAACCCTTCTGGATCGCCACTTCCCAGGCTACCCAGCCCGGCCAGTCACTGTAGGCGATCTTCAAGGTGGGGCCCGTCGGCGCCGGCACGGCGGCGGGTGCGGCGCTGAGCACCGCTGGGGCGGACGCCGATTTATCCTCGGCGGGCGCCGGCGGCGGCGTCGGCTTGCTACAGGCACTCAAGGTCGAGGCAAGCAGGAATAAGTATGCGGGGATTCGGTGGGAAATAATCATCTGGGGCCTAGTCTGTGAGGGCTTACGCAGGCGAGAATCCGGCTGCTAGTATTGCTGAATTATTTCGGAGATGCTTCGGCTACTGAATCTAACAAATAGATGCGCTTCCGATTCATTGGACGCGAGTGGCTGTGAGCGAGATATCGAGTCAATTGGGGACGCTTTGCCCGCGCCGCCCGCACCAAGCTAGGCGTTTTCGCCGAACGCCGCCTCCACGGAGGCGAAGATCTTGCGCGCCTCCGTCAAGCCGAGCTCCGCAACGGTCTTCCTGAGCTGAACTTCCAGCGCCGCCGGCCTGCGGCTTTTGCGCGCGATTTTCGGCTGAGTCTTTCGCTTGGCCTTCTTCGCGGCGAGCGTGATGCGCTTCTCGCCGCCGGCTTTGGGCGCCGGGCGCCGAGCAGCCTTGGTTCCTTTTCCAGGCTTCTTTGCAGTCATGTCGGGGGGGTCCTTTCGTTGGCTTCCCCAGTGGCCAAGACATTTAGATCAGGATGTACCAGTCTTTTAAGTCAAGATACCAGTGGTCGCCAGATGTCGAATCAAATTCGATGAAATAGGAAATGCCCAAGCCGCCTCTGCTCGGCAGCGAGCGAGGGCCAACTAGGAAAATCGGGGCTTTTACGCCCATATTGAGGTCGCTGAATGAAACGCGGAGAGTTCTGCGTCGTTCGTAGACGAATTGCCGCGACTCGGTGATACCGAGGCTGCGCCAGCGGCCCTGTTCAAGTCGGAGGCCTGTCGAAACAGACTGCTCCCGGAACTACAATCCTGAGACGACCGCTGCTGTGGCTATCCACACCTAGGCTCACGAGTTCGCATATCTTCCAGTGATCGGTGGATACTCCGCCGGTTGAAAGCGCCGAGTCGTCCCGGCATATGCCCGTCGCGAACCGAGTCGTCCCGGTTCAGGCTGACCATTGCCGCTGCGTGAATCACGCCGCGACCCAGCCACCATCACCCGGCTATTGTTTCGCCAATGTCACTGCTGTTAATCCGGGAATCGGCAGTGCATTTTTACGAACGCCCGCCCTGGTCCGCGGGCTGTCCCGAATAGCCTGCGGTTCTCAGTAGTTACCCCCTGGGCCGGCCGATTCCAGCGGCGCGCTCGAGCAGTTCTCGGCGGCGCTGGCCCCCCTAGCGGGCACGAATGGTGCCCCAACATTGCCGGCCTGGGTCGCGAATCCGAAATGGTGCGAAAAGTCAGGCAAGAGCAGCGGGCTGCGCGCCGCCAGCGGACGCGCAGCCCCTACCTACGGGCCTCCGGCTACGGGCACTTCGCAGTGATCTTCTTATCCTTCGGCGGCAGGTGCTTCAGAAAGATCGCCAAATCCGTGAGCTGATCGTCCGTGAACGGGTAGCGCTCCATGGTCGCGCACAGCGTCACGCCGTCCTTGTCTTTCCCGTCGCGGATGGCGACCTTGATGTCCTCGTCATCCCAAGAGCCGATGCCGTTGTCGACGTGGGGCGTGATGTTCGGAAAGAACCCCGAGCCCTGGTAGCTGACGTCGTGGCAGGTCGTGCACTTTCTGGCGTTGCTCAGGCTGTTGATCAGCTCTAGCGCGCGTGCTTGCGCAGCGGCCACTCGGGGGTCCGGCTCCTCGGCTGAGCCTCCGGCTCCGCCTTCGCTGGTATCTCCGGCTTCACCGCCGCCGGTCGAGCCACCGGCTGGGCTGCCGCCGCCGCCCGCGGTGCCGGATTTGCCCGCGCCGCCAGTCGTACCGGCGCTGCCAGTCGTGCCCGCGCCGCCAGCGGGCGGCATCTCTTCGCTGCCACCTTCGCCGCCCACGGCGGCCTCTCCGGCTTCGCTACTGCTGCTGCCCGCGGTGGCCGTGGCTCCGCCGCGCCCGCCGCCGCCTTTCCCCGCGCCGCCCTCAGCACCGGAGTCGCTCGACGAGCAGCCGATGCTCAGCGCTGACGCCGCAAGCGCAGCGGACAGCGAGAGGCACAATACCAGAGTGTTAGATCTGAGATGTATTCGAGACATTGCAAGCTTCCTAATAATTGGGTTTCGGGACGGTTTCGGTGTCGGGGCCAGCTTCGGGCTCGGTTCGCGCATTAGCCGTAAATCGCGGAGTTTCTGGGGGGTGCCCGGGCTGGCTTGGGTCTAAGCAGTGCTCGCCAGCTGCTCTCTCCCGCGTTTCCTGAGGGTCGCGGGGTGGGGCATTGCAGCTGTAGGGAGTGTGTTGAAAGTGTGAGATTGTGACTGGTGTGCGAGTGGGGCTGGCAAGACAGTAGTGGCTAACAAACTATTTCGTTGGTGATTGTTTTGTGTTTCGTGTCGTCGATTGTTGGCGATTTGCGCCCAGATCGCGCGATCCGTGCGCGGGCCCTGAGCAGCGCTTTTGCTCGTGGGTTTTCGTGGACTGCTATCTCTGGAGCAGTTACCGCTGAGTGGCTAGCCCAGCTCGAACACTCTCCAATTGTGAGGAATGGGTGGTTCGAGCGATGTGTGTCGAGCGCGCTGCGCGCGAAGGGGATGCGCGTCTCGCTATAAGTCGCGGGTATTTCCGCGGGTTTCTGGAGAAAGCCGGCTCAGTTGCGGCAGTGTGTCGTGGTCAATTGTTGCTAATTGTGATGTTTTAAAGCGCTGTAATTGGTGTTTTTAAAATGTGTGAGTGTGTTGTTTGGTTCTTGACTGGTTTGGGTCTCACAAGTTAAAGGGCAAAGGGTCGCTGTGAGTCGGCCGGCGACGATATCGCACTCGGAAAGACCACTCACCATCACTCCCCGCGCTCGGGCGGGGCCGAAGTCCGCGCTTACTCGATCCATCAATTAACGGGCTCCTCGAGCCAAATACCCACCCCGGTGTCTTCGCCGAGGAGTTTTCGGAAGACGGAGAGTTGCATGAAACGACGTAATTTCTTGAAGGCTGCCGCCGTCGGTAGCGCTGCCGCCGTGGCGTCGGTGAGCATGAAGGCTCGCCGTGCCAGCGCAGTCCCACTGTTCGGTGATGTTCCCATCGATCACTCGAGCATCATGCTGCCGAAGCAGAACCAGGCGACGAGCATCCTGGAATGCTTCATGTACGGCGGCGTTACGCCCTGGGAAGGTTTCTATTGTGTTCCGAGCTACGGCCAAGAGGGGCAGAGCTGGCACAAAGCCTATCCGGTCGACTTTCTGAACGCGGCCAAGGCGTGCAGCTACAGCGAACCCGACCTGTTTACCTTCTTCGCCAAGGACTCTGACGGCCGCGACATCTTCCTGAGCCCGTTCCTGCAGCCGCTGATCGCTCGTGCGGACCTCACGGACCGCATGCGCGTCGTGGTCAACCGTCATTCGCTCGAACCTCACGAGGCCGCTATCCCACTGACGATGGCGGGCGCGACGCTCGGTGCTCCGTCGCTGGCCAGCCTCGGCTCCCACGTCTCGCGCTACTTCGTGGATCACGATCTCGAGGCCAAGCATCCGGCGCCCTTCGGCTACGGCATCATCGGTACGGGTAGCTTCATCAGTACGGACAACGTCCTGACCATGCTGGCCACCGGCCTGCATCCTGGCGCGGCTCGCCCGCTGCACATCAAGATGAACGACGTCGCTCGGCTGAGCGCGCTGATCAACCGCACCCCGATCGGCTCACTCGAGGATCGCCAGCGCTACGACGCGCTGCTCGGTACGTACTTCGGCCAGTATCAAAATCGTCTCAAGTTCGCGAGCACGAGTGACATCCTGCGCGCCCCGCGTTTCAACGAGCTGACCGCCGCAGCCAACTCCTTGGCGCATGCCAAGGACATTCAGGACCTGCTCGCGCCAGAGTACTTGGCCAGAGTTGGCGGTACCGCGTGCTTCACGCGCTCGGGCTCGCAGGTGCCCGGACAGGGCAGCTACAACTCTACCCCGTTCACGCAGGCGGCCAACTATCCGGGCATGAGCCTGAAGATGGCGGCTCACTTGCTGACGCACCCGGACGCTCCGGCCGCCCACTGCATGGTCGTCGACACCGGCTTGGCCGCGGCAGACGGTGGCGGCGGTTACGACACGCACCGAGAAACACCGTACACACAGGCGCGCAACCTGAAGTCCTTTTTCGACAGCTTGCTGCCGTTGATCAACAAGCCGGGTGAGACCGACCCGAACAAGATCGACTTGAACAAGACCTTGATCATCCTGAACATGGAGTTCGGGCGCACGCCGGGCTTGCAGTCACCGACGCAAAATACCGGTCGCAACCACTGGCCGTATGGCTACACGCAAGTTTACATCGGCGGCCCGATCACGAACGCCCAGAAGGGCGTGTACGGAGCGATCCCCGAGAGCGGTCAGGCGTCCATCTACACCACGCCGACTGAAAATCGCATTGCTGCCTTGCTGGCGATGGGCATCTGGCCCTTCGACCAATCGAGCTTCAGCAGTGCACAGGTCCAAGATTCGAGTTCCGAGGGCAACGCCGTGAAGAGCGTGCTCAAGCGCGTGCTGGGGTATACCGTATGAAAACTTCACTTCGATTCTTAGTGCTTCTCGGGGCCGCGACGGTCCTGGCCGGCTGTGGCGACAGCGAGACCCCCGGAGCCGGCAGCGCAGGTGCAGGCGGCGACGTCGAGGGCGGAGCCGGCACGAATGCCGGCGGCAAGAGTTCGACCGCGGGCTCGCCCGGCAAAGCGGGCGGAAGCGGCAAGGCCGGCGCAACGAGCGTCGCCGGAGGCTCCGGCGAAGAAGCGGGAGCTCCGGGCAGTGACGCAGGCGCGCCTGGCGCTGGTACTGGTGGCGGCAGCGGCGGCGGCACCATCGGCGACGCTGGCGCTGGCGGTGAAGGCGGAGCAGGGGAGCAAACGGTGGCTTGGTATCAATGCCAGGCGACCGATCAGGCGTTCGTTCGCCGCGCCATCCTGGGCATCCTCGGTCGCCACCCGTACGGCCAGGCAGAGGTCAACGTCTACACCGACATGATCTCGCAGATCGACGCGCTCGACGGCTACGAGCCCGACACCAAGATTTCCAAGCCCATCACCACGCTCCGCCACAGCCGGCAGGTGGTGGTGAATGCGCTCTTGGCAAACCCGGAATACCAATCCAACTGGGCCGAACTATACCGTGATTTCGTGCGCGTCCAGCGTATCGAAGAGCAAAACAACGCGGCCTGCGTGGCCCTGCGTGTGCGCACGACGGACGCCAAGGAGGTCGCGGCTTGGGTTCGCGATCAATCGCCGCTCGTCGGCGGCGACGGCAAAGCAGCGCCGACCTACGCGGACGTCGTGTTCGGGTCGATCGAGCTCGACGACATCACGCCGATCTACACCGAGGGCCTATTCACGATGGTGCTCAAGACGTACGCTGGCGCCAATGCGTTGCCGGTGGCGCTCGAGCTGTCTCGGCGCAGCGACTTCGGAGCCTGGTTCGATGGCGCCTACCTGAACCGCGACATGGTTTGCCTCAACTGTCACAACAGTGAGTTTTCGGTTACGCAATCGAGCGATCCGGAACACAACCGCCATTTCCCGATCCCATTCCTGTTCGAGAAGGCGCTCTTCGGCGACTCGACGGGCCCAAGCTTGGTGAACGGCTTCGACGGCGCGGATCGCTTGCACGGCGCAATGCGCCGCGCGCAGTTCCTGGTCGGTCCCACCTCGCTCGGGAGCCTCAACACAGCCGGCACCTTCGATTGCACGACCGCCACCGCGGCGCAGATCACTGCGGCAGCGGGCACGGTGCCGCTTTGTGCTTCTGGCGACCCGCTCTTGTACTGCAATTACTCGGCCGAGCTCATGTGCACGAGCACCGCGAATCGGACCCGCCGCATTCAGCCTTGGGGCTTGGCCGCAGCTTGCGGTCAGTTCCTGACGCCCGACCAGGTGCCGATCGACCAGGCGTTCGTCGAGACGCGGCTGGGCAACGTCAGTGGCTACCGCACCTCGATGTGGGATGTCGCTGCGTCCTTGCGCGCAGGCTTCAACAAGCTGCAAGTCGAAGGCCTAGGCGCGGACAGTGATGGCAACATCGCCGACGCGGACAAGGCGTTCAGTTACCTCGTCTCGATGACCATCGTCGAGAAGGTGTGGAAGGAGATCGTCGGCACGCCGCTGACCATCGCCAACTACTACCCGCGTAACGCGGCGGCCCGCGACCAACTTTGGACCCTGACCGAGACCTTCATCAAGTCCGGCTACTCCAATAAGGCGCTGGTCTCGGCCATCTTCGCCAGCCCATATTTGAACATGGCGGCGCCCGAGACCGGTTGCGGAAACAATCCGTACGGCGCGCCGCGCATCTTCGACCCCTGGCGCAGTGCGGAGCCGGATGAGTCGAAGCGGGGCAACAGCATCAGTGACAGCGTGCAGCCCATCAGCGCGCGAACTCAGGCGCGCGCTGCCTACGGCGCGCTTGGCTGGCCGCTGGTTGCGTACGGCTCGGTCTTCCCGAAAGAGACCGGCTGGGGCGAGAACCCCATCACGATCAGCAGCGGTGTCACCACTGGCACCATCGAGCTGCAATTCCAAACCGAGACCGGCTACTACCTGAAGAGCGCGATGCCTGGCTTCCGCGGCCTCGACTTCCAAGGGCGCCTCGGCTGGGAAGATCGCTTCGCTCAATGCAGCAAGCTCGTCGGCAACACCGCGCCGGACGTGATTGACGGCTTGGTCGAGTCGGCCAAGGTGCCCGGCGCGGTCACTGTCGGCGAGCTCATCAGCGTGTTGAAGGATCGCATCATGGGCGAAACCACCGCTCCAGTCGGCGTAGAGAAGACGCAGCTCGAAGGTCTCTTCGGGGCTTCGTTGTCTTCTGACGCCAACGCAGCGGTCGACTTGTCCGGCTCGCTTCGCAAGGTCTGCGGCGCGATGATCGCCACACCGCAGTTCTTGTTGCTCGGTGTTCAACCCAAAGACGGCAGCGAAATTCCGGGCGCCACGCCGACGACTGCGAGTTATGAAGCGCTGTGTTCGAAGGTTGCAGCACTGCCACTGTCTGACAAGCTCAGTGTGACGTGCACGAGCGGGCAGCCGCTCACCGTCAACGTCACTCCCTGATCCGGTACGGCGGGGCGCGTTCTGACCGCGCGCGCCCCGCTTCAATTCGTTTCTTCAGAAGAAACCCTTCTCTGCCTTTTAGGAAAAATCTTGATCATGGTTAAGCAATCTCGTGTCACTGGTTCCGTTTCTCCGTCCTCGGCAACGGGTGCCGCCGTGCTGAAGGCCGATCCGGCAAAGAGGGTTCCGGGTTCCCACTGGAAGACTGCAGGTCGCGTGTCGGGAGTATTCACGGTTGGCCTCTTGGCAGCCCTGGCCGCTCCGCGTGAAGCGAAGGCAATCGGTTTCTTCACCAACAACACCGCGACCTCGCTGCCCGCGATTCAACCTTGCCAAGACTCGCAGCCTGGCTGCTACACGAGCTGGTTGACCACCGCCGACCTCGAAGGCGACGGCGACATGGACATTTTGCTCGCCAACGGCGGCGGTTACTACGCAACGGGCAAGGCCGACGATTCGGTCGTGTATCTGAACGACGGCAAGGGCGTGTTCACCAACGTCTCATTGACCGCGTTCAACGGCGCGAAAAGTCGCCTTCGTCAGCTCGCCGTGAGGGATATCGACGGTGATGGCGATCTGGACATCTATCAACCGGGAGCCTACGGGCTCGACCTCGACAAGCTGTGGGTTCAGACGGCTCCCGGCGTATATGAGGACCGCGCGTCGACGCAGCTGCCGGAGGGCCTGATGTCAAACGTGGGCTCGTGCCACATGGGCGATCTCGACGGCGACGGTGACATCGACCTGATCAACATGGATTGGGGCTTAGGCGGGACCAACACGATTGCACGTGCCCTGATGTACACCAACGACGGTACCGGCAAGTTCACGCTCGCCGCCGTCCAACACGACGGTGATTTCTACACGCCGACCGATCGCCTGCCGGCGACCATCCCCGGGAGTGGAGCCAACCCCCCGATACCCGCGACCGCCGGTATCGCGCTGGGACAGGTCTTCTACTGGGGCGTTCGCCCGATCGACGTCGACTTCGCGGATATCGACAACGACTTCGACCTCGACATCTTGGTCAACATGCGAAACGGTTGGAGCCGCATCTTCCTCAATGACGGATTCGGCAACTTCTCGGACGGTACGAACTTCAAAAAGATCAAGACCGCGGACGGCCTGAAGGAAACCGTCACCACCAATTATCCCGCCAAGCAGGGGCCGTACGTCTACAACCAAGAACTGTGCGACATCGACAACGATGGCGACCTCGACATGTTGATCGACAACGTCGGGACGAAGCCGACGGCAAACCATTACTGGTGGGGGTACCCCGGTGGCACCGCCAGCAACATGGATGTATCGCAAATTCTCATCAACGACGGTCGAGGGAAATTCTTCGACGATACCGTCAATCGCGTCACTGGCGAGCCCGGCGCCGACGACAACGGGATCAAGTGTGCCGATCTCAACAACGACAACAACTACGACCTGATCGTCGCTACGCTCCAAGGCAGAGCCGAAAAGCTGCTGTTGAACGACGGCTTCGGGCACTTCAACTTCGTTGCGGACGGCGTTCCTTACGGCTTCAGCGGCACCACCACCGACGGTGACTTTACGCTGGGACACGACCTGACCGACTTCAACGGCGACAAGATGCTCGATATGGCGACCGGCCAAGGCGAAGGCCGTAACTACGACGAGAAGGTGTATTTCGGCGGTGGCGGCTCCGTGCCGGACACGAAGCCACCGCTCTTCCGTGCCATCCAGACCCCCTCGCCGTTGACCGAGACGCCCACGGTGATTCGCTACGCCTTGCGCGACAACGTGACCAGCGAGGCGGGCCAGATGATCAAGGCCACCTCGGTCACGTACGCCGTCTCGGGTGGCTCACCCAAGACCGTTAAAGGCACCTTCTACGGTGGTGATTTGTTCCGCGCGACGATTCCGGCGCAGTCTGCGGGCAGCGTCGTCAAGGTCAAGCTGAGCGCGACGGATCGCGCAGGCAACGTTGGCACTTCGGCAGAGTTCTCGTACACGGTGCCGACGCCCGTGCCGCCGCCCGTGAACGGCTTCGGTGGTGGCGGCGGTGCAACGGCCGGCAGCGGCGGTGCAACGGCCGGCACTGGCGGTACGAGCGCCGGCAGCGGCGGCACGACCGCTGGCACTGGCGGCAGCGGTGAAGCCGGCGCAGCCGAAGGCGGCGAAGCGGGTACGACCGATCGCGGCGAAGCGGGTGAGTCGAGCGTTGGCGGCGAGACCAGCGTCGGTGGAGCCAGCGCAGGCACCAGCGGCAAAGCGGGTTCGAGCTCACGCGCCGGCTCGAGCGCTGGTGGCAGCGACGAAGTGCCCACGGGTACCGCAGGTGGCAAGGGCCACTACGAAACGGTCGACGAAGGTGGCTGCAGTGTGTCCACATCGACGCCGGCGACCAAGGGCCGCGGCGCGGCACTGTTGGGCTTCGGCTTGGCCATGCTCGGCCTCGTGCGTCGCCGTCGCAGCAGCAAGCAGTGAATGTACCAGAGGCGTCAGGTAGCCTCGCTTGTTTCGCTGCTCGTCGTGACCGTACTCTTCGCTTGGGCGTGTTCTTCCGGCGATCATGAAGAGGCTTCGGTCACGACGAGCGGCGGCGCAGGTTCCGAGGTTTCGGCGGGCGGCGCCGCCCCTTCCGGAACAGATGATGGTTCTGATCTCGGCTCTGGCGGAACAGTAGAGTTCGGTGCTCCGCCCTCGATGAACGAGGGCGGTTCTGTTGACGATTCGTCGCCGCCCGAACTCGAGCCATCGGCGGGCGGTGAGCACGAAGTGAGCAGCGGCGGCGCAGCCTCAGCAGGCGGCCCGCCGCCTTCAATGGGCGGCACGCTCTCGACACATGGCGCGGGCGCTCCCGGCGCAGGCGCTTCGAGCGCGGGCGCTCCGAGCGCGGGTGCTCCTGCGGCTGCTGCCGGCGCACCCGCAGTGGTCGAACCCGTGTGCGACCCGGCGCAGGATCCCTCGACGTCCGACATGGCCCTGCCGTGCGAGGTCTCCAGCGCGCTTTACGTGTGTCGCAATTGTCACTCGAACCCGCCCGTGAAAGGCGTGTTTACTTCGTACGTGACGTACGCGGAGATCAAGGGCAACGCGCCGCAAATCTATGGCGTGATCAAGAGCGGCACGATGCCGTGGCCGCCGTACACGATGTCCGCGTGGCAGAAGACGACGGTGTTGAAGTGGCTCGGCAAGAATGGCAGCTGTGCGATCGGCGCGGCTAAATCTTGTCAGTGACGGGTGGCACATTGTTTCAATGTGCGTCAGTTGGTCACGCCGTGTAAGCATCTCAGAAACACGATCTAGACGACGCTAATCAGTATCGATTGGTTCGTGAGTCGCTGTCGCGGGAGCGCGCTACAGCGGATTCGATGAACGAAGATCGAGAAGGAATGGCATGTCTAAATCCAATCTACTTAAGTCGAGTGCTTTGAGTCTACTCGTTGCTGCCGGCCTCGCAGGAGGGTGCGGCGACACCAAACAGGTTTGGGTTCCAGATCCGGAAGAGGAGGCCGGTGCGAGCAGCGCAGGCAAGGCGGGTGGTGTCAGCTCCGCCGGCGAGTCGAGCGCAGCTGGCGAGCCCGCGACCGAAGGCGGCAGCGCCGGCGTCGAAGAAGAAGGCGGAGACGCCGGAGCCCTGCCCGGTGGTAGCGGCGGCACTGGCGGCAGCGGCGGCACAGCCGGTAGCGGGGGCACTGGCGGCAGCAGCGGCACAGCAGGTAGCGGCGGCACAGCAGGTAGCGGTGGCAAAGGTGGTTCCGGTGGCAGTTCAGGCCTGGGCGGTAGCGCCGGCAAAGCGGGTAGCGGTGGCACTTCCGGCGGGGCGGGCGCGAGCGGCGCGGCGGGTTCGGCTGGCAGCGCCGGCAAAGCAGGCAGTGGCGGCTCGGGCGGCGCCGCCGGCGGTGGCGGCACATCAGGTAGCGGCGGTGCTGCCGGCAGCGGCGGCAAAGCCGGCGGTGGAGGTTCAGCCGGATCGGCCGGGTCGGCCGGAGCAGCGGCAGTGCTGTTCGTCCCGGCGTCGGATTCGTGCGTGGCGGGCAATGTCAACGCGGCATTCACTGTCTGTCGGAATTGCCATGGCGCGTCGCCAAGCAACGGGGCGCCTGTGTCCTTCGTCACCTTCGACCAGATCAAGCTCAAGGCCTCCTCGATCTACGACAAGGTCAATCTCAACCAGATGCCGCCCGCGGGCGGCGGCACACTCACTGGCGCCAACAAGACCCTGATCCTCAACTGGGTCCAGGCCGGTGCGGTGGGTGTGACGAACGCGGCTTGCCCCCCTTGAGCTGGTGGCCTGAGGGTCGCGCTTACGGCCCGGCCCTCAGGCGCAGCACGTTCTGTGCGCGGCCTCGACGCTCACCCTGTCCTCCTTGACAGGGCTTGCGGCTGAGCGTATCCCGCGCTGGCCAAACGTCGTCGGTCCCGGTGGGCCGACTCAAGGGAATCCGGTGTGAACCCGGAACTGCCCCGCAGCGGTAACGGGAACGAAATTCACCTCGAAGCACTGGCCCGTGTACGGCTGGGAAGCGGTGGAAAGTAGGCTAGGCCCGAAGTCCGAAGACCTGACCTTGGTCGAGCGCCAGCCCACGTGGTGCTCGTAGTCGCACTCGCCTCGAGGGAGGTGAGCGCTGCAACGAGCCGCGTCGTCTGCGCGCAGGCGCGCTTGGCGCCTGCCACGGCCGTCGGCTCGATGAAGAGGCCTAGATGCGTCATTTGGTCATGGATTTTGCAGTATTTGGTTGTGTCTCGCTGCTCGCGTTGTCCGGCTGCGGCGGCACGGACGGTAACAAGGGTGATCCGCAGCTCGTCGGACAAGCCGGTCAATCCGGGGGCGATGCGGGTTCATCGGCCACGGGCGTCGACGGCAAGGACGGCGTCGACGGTACGAACGGCGTTGACGGTAAGGACGGCGTTGACGGTAAGGACGGCGTTGACGGTAAGGACGGCGTTGACGGTACGAACGGCAAAGATGGCGTCGACGGCGCGAACGGCACGAACGGCAAAGATGGCGTCGACGGCACGAACGGCAAAGATGGCGTCGACGGCACGAA
>Ga0247760_1000421_pt1 | contig 46580 bp, 47 predicted proteins | sample UWRJL171409R4_FD_179936 | JGI IMG/M metagenome (GOLD analysis project Ga0247760, IMG submission 179936) | Plant litter microbial communities from Arlington Agricultural Research Station in Wisconsin, United States - UWRJ-L171-409R-4 | ecosystem: Environmental > Terrestrial > Plant litter >...
AATCGGCCCATTCCTCGCCCCCTCCAATTCCCACAAACGACCCCCGGCCTTCACAAACCCCACAAAATGCCCCGTAGGAATGTCACTCCCTACCTCGGGCGCAGCCGTATCCCCCATCGGCGCACAAGACTGATGCGCCTCCTCGAATTCCTCCGAGTCATACAGCATCTGCGCTCTCGCGTCCCTATCCAGCGGCAGCGCCGCGTCTCGGAGCTTCTCGGCCAGACTCCCCGGGGGGATCATCTTCTCCGCCGCCGGGCCGTTCATGACGCAGTGGAGCAGACCGATGGACCCGCATGCATGCCCGATGGTTTGCTTGAACCAGATGATGGGGGATGACTTTTTACCGTGGTAGTCGGAACCGAGGCCGGCAGAGTCTTCGCGTTGGCGGTCAAGAATCCAGGCGGGGGTTGGGGGGATTATGGCGAGGAGGGCGAGGACGGGCCGGGGGAGGTGGGTGAGTTCTAGGGGGTCGAGGGAGTAGATGTCGAGGAAGGTGAGGGAGTTGGAGAGTCCTAGTTTGGAGGCTAGGGATTTCATAACCCCGGGGTTGTTTTCTATAGGGGGTTAGTGAGATTCGAGATATAGAGTGGACGTGGGTGAGCAATACTTACCGAGAACGGTGAAGGTCTTCGCCATCTTGACCCCTCAGACGTTCAGTGATAGAATGGTTGATTTTTTTCTGGGATGCCGTATGAGATTTGGTTTCGAGTATAAGTGAAAGAGAGCTCAGTTTGTGTGCGAGGACATGAGGTACCTAGCTACGCGCGTTTGCTCGTTGCCTGACTGCCTCGAATTGTTGCGATAGGATTATTGTGGGGAGCACCCTGCAGGGCAGCCAATGCCGTGGCTACCTGGGACCTTCATGATTTCCAGCCTCAGTTTGAACTCGCCCGGGGACATATTGACTTAAATCAAGCTTGTAAATCGCTACAACTATATGTCTTGACTCGATCTTTGACTCTGTAATTTCTCTCTACTTTTTATTGCCTCGGGGACCTCTCCAGGGGCTCAATGGTGAGCCCCCCTAACCCCTGAAGCGTCAATCATCAGCGAGCCAAGCTTTTGGAGGCCAAGAAGACCCACCCCCGCATTTGACTAGCAACACCCCTGCTCCTGCACGAGCTCCCCTCAACCTCAACATCGACATGACACATCCGCCAGACCATGTTACGGGCTCCTTGGCGGATAGAATCTGTCTGCTCAACGGATGACGAAGCCTCACAAAGACGAGATAAGTAAACGCCGCCGACGCCCAGACAGATCTTGGTCGGAACCGCGCCCCCCCCGAGCACCCAGAACAAAGAAGAGAAGCTTCGATCCCCCCAAATACCTGCTGATGGGGATCGGCTCACTTGGAGGTAGATCTACCCCAAAGCTGGAGATGGCTCAGCGATCAGCCCTCGACCCTTTGGCGTATGCGGGGTCGATCATCAGACCACCTCCATCGTCCCCTTCCCAACCTAGGGACTGTGCTTGTGGTGTACACCACGGTAAGATCGTAGAGCGATGATGCGTGCAGCTGGCTAGGACGCTGGACATCGATCCGCAAAAGTAGCGTAGAGCCCCCCCTATTGGTGAAGTCATGATGATGACCCGAACTTGCCATCTGAATGGCCCCTCACCTGCTTTGTCGTGCTATCGTGCAGTACTTGTAGAGCTCTTGTCGCACGAGCAAGTAGCATGCTGCAATCCGCATGAAAGAGAAGCTACCACGAGATCAACCAACCAAAATATCATTGCCTCCTCCTTCCTGCAGAACAACCCAATCCATCTCATTGTCTACAACCCCGCTTCTCAGGCATCCTCACCAAGCCTGTCAAACATCATCGGAAATTCGACCTTGTTGACTTGATAGAGGTAGAGTCGAGTATTCCATCGAAAGACATCCACAGGCTCCGTCTGCTACAGCTCCCAACTACAACAAATACACACGATCAATCTACAACATCCACCACAATGTCCGACACCACCAACTCCAGCTTCGTCCCCCGTTCCGAGCGGTCCGATTCGACTTCCTCCTCCAGTTCCGCCGACTCTGCCGGCTCCGCAGCTTCGCCTCGACGGGTACTTGCCCCTTCCACGCCTACTGCAATGTCCGCGACTATTTACTAACAGCAAACAACCAGGCCTCCTCTCATGTCCTCTTCGAGGGTCTGACTGCACAGAAGCGCAACAACGACCCTGCTTCGGTCGCACGCAGACAGAGCATGAATGACCAACGCCCTCGCTCAGGCTTCATTGGCCAGATGTGGAACAAGTACGTTGTATTCTTCTTTTCACGACTACTTCCTACAAGTTTGTCATCGGCTAACCGCACTCACCGACCAGCTGGGTCCACGGATCAACTGACTCGAAGTAATGTGCCCGTCACATGCGGCGCCTCAAATCAGAGTGTTGCAAATATCAGAGAGTCGACGAACGCAAAACAGAAATTCAAATTGGAAGTTGAAGCCAAGCCGTTCACGAGGAAAGTAGGTAGCTGGGTGTTCCGCGATATGGTTTTCTTGTACAAAATCGCGATGAATCAACATCGGCCAGGGCAGAGACTGTTAGCCCGAACGGCCATGTGTAATTATCTGGAAGGTTAACTTCGCAGTTTTCACGCTGCCCCGTTCGTTGTACGTCGCACCCGCGTCACATCCATACCTTAGCAGGTTGTGGAATAAAATACATACCTAGATCCCTGTCACACATCCATGCCACTCAATTGACCTGTGTTCCGATTGTTGTTCAATGTTTGCCGACCGCACCTCGCAGACTATGCGGAATCCATTAGCAATGCAAGTAACAAAAAGTCGAGATCATGGAAAGAGTCATGTTGACTTTCAGGAGGAAGATCCGTGAGGCTGTCTGGAGACGGAAATGCTATTGCGTGGTCTTTGGAGGCGGTATCATGATGGGATTGGCAGAGGTGGGGCAGCAGCAAATAAGAAAGGGCAGGGTAATGTGTGCTATTATGTGTGGATGCTATGAACCGGAGAGACGACCAGTGGGAGTGTGATCTTGTGGCAGAATCGCAGAATACCATGAAAATATTTTCCCATCCACCAACTTATCCCTAACGCCGCCCAAATATCACCAGAAACTCTGGAACAAACGCAGCCCCAAAACTGGGGCCACTGGACTAGACTAGACTCGGTGTTTCTCACTCTCTGTTAAAGTTATGGAGTCAGTACTGGAAGCTCAAGGTCTCTGGGGCGCTCATGGGAAACTTACCAAGTCTGGAATAGAGCATATAGAGAGCCATCCGGTTGCATTCCTCCGTTCCTGTGATCGTCACCAGACGCTCGTTGCTGTTATCCTGGGGCTCGTTGATCTTAATGACACTGCCCGAGACCTGGCGGATTTCGTTGATCTTCTGACCACCCTTACCGATGATGGCGCCAACCATATCGTTCGGGATAAAGATCTGCTGCGTCAGCGGCGCGCCAGGAATTGCACCACCAGGAAGCGGTTGTCCGTGGGCACCGGCGTGAGGCTGGGGTATATGAGGACCGGCATGTTGCTGCGGTTGCATGTGAGGGCCAGCGCCATAACCTCCAGCAGCAGGACCACCATAGTGCATGGGAACAGCGGGATTAGGCTGCGCCGCATGAGGGTGGCCATATTGCGGTGCATAGGCCTGGTTGGGTGGCATGTGGTGCGAGCGTGGGTCCGGGCGGCCACGGCTGTAATTGTCTCGACTGCCATAGTTTCCACCAGCGGGCTGGGGAACGTACGGGATAACTTGCATGCCACCCGGAGCTGCTGGGCCACCGCTGCGGGTGGCGTAGGCGGATGCCGATGGGCCACCAAAGCGCTCGTTCAGTTGCTCGAGAAGGGTGCTACCGACATAGTATGTTGCGATGTGAACGGCGTCAGCCACGCCAGTGACAACGAGGGAACGCTCCGTTGAGAGAGGGAGGCAACTATCCGATGCGTTCAGACGCGCTCCTGATGCCTCTTGGATTTCCTTGATCCTTGCGCCTCCCTTGCCAATGATGGAACCTATCAAGACATGTGGAACCAAGAGACGCAGAGGGTAGGTTTTCGAATGCGCGCTCGACGGCTCGGCCAGGGGCTCGTTGTTCAGTGTGCGAATAATCAAGCCAAAAGCCTGACGGTGTTAGCTTGTTGGCCAAAACGAACGAGACCAAGACTCGACATACCTTCGCGACGGCATCGACAACGCCAATAACGGTGAGGATGCGCTCCACTGCTCCTTTTTGATAGTCGCTGACGGTGCACTTGGCGCCAGACATGGATCGGATCTTGGATACGTTCTCACCACCCTTCCCAATGACAGTAGCCGCCTCGGGGCTGGAAATGATAGCTCGGACATGAAGCCAGGCCGTCTCATCGTGAGTCGTCGTTGAATGGGCGCCCGACTGGGGTTGCGAGGCGCTAATAGCGGCAACACTTGTGGTTCCCTTGTTCTCAGGCGCATCGGGCACGACCGTGTCACCCTGGGCGTCTTTTGTGTTCGGCTTCTCTCCATTGGTTTTGGAAGTTCCGTTTGCACCCTCGGAGCTAGCTACCGGTGTCGGGGGAGCGTCGCCGTTGCTGTCTGCGGTTGCAGGCTGAATGTCTTCTTCTTCATCTTTAACGAACTTGTCGAGAGCAGGTCGCTTCGCCTCAGGCTGGTCATTGCGGGAGGGCGACGAGGCGTCCTCGAGAGGTCGCTTGACGGACTGCGTCGTTTGAGGTGACGCGGACATGTTGAGTTAGTTTTAGTTGTGTTGAGGATCTTCACGTCTCGATCGGCTCGTCCTCAATGTCGAGATATTCTCAATTGATATATCGGCTTGTTATTTACACCTTGAGGGGGTTTTCGGAAGAAAAACGTGCTGGTGTAAGTGTGCTGGGTCGGGCAGGTGCTGGACGAAGGGCCGGGTTCGCACTTTCAAGGTTAAGCTCGGGGTGGGTCGAGGGAGTGAGAGGTTCAGAGTCGGGCAGACCACGCGCAAAAAGACGGGTGGTTTGATGGAGTGAGGCGCGTGATGACGAAGTCTAATCCTCGGTACAAGCCAGCGCCTCGCAATGAAGTCGGGGAAGTGCTGGTGTGATTTGTGTAATGGTAATGACCGGGCCGATGAGGTGACGCGAGCGCAACGGGCCAGAGGGTTCTGGGGAAAGAAGAAAGCAGAGACAAGGTGGTGCCGGGCGGTGAGGGTGCGCAGGCAGATATGGTGCGTGGTTGAGAGTCAGGTGGATTGGTGGTAGAGGAGTTGGGTGAAGCACTTTAGGTATCTCAAACCTTTGCCCGTCAAACCGGCAAACACTAGGCTTTTTGTTCCAAATCAACCGTCCACTTCCTTTCAACCCGGGGGTTGCTGCAGCTATGCGGTGCTAATCGGTAGGCGCTGGTTGAGGGAAAGCGCTTTTGACGTCGCGCTGCGAGAGGGAAGGACCAGTGCTGGTGCAAGTGTCCGTCGTCTCCGTTGAGGTCGGTGGCAAGGTGCAGGAATCGATATTTTCAAAGACCAGATTGTCTTCTCGAAAAGAGCGAAGTCAAACAATCTGCTGATGAAACAGCCAACACGAGCAGCAAGCGCGCGGCGGATGGTTCTGTTGTGAGGTTCGGCTGAAAGGCCAAAGGAAGGGGCGGATGGGGGAATAGGTTGTCTCGAAGAGGTTTGGAATGCGGAGAGGAGATTATCGATGAAACCGACCCAGAGATCTCCACGGCTGCAGCCTTGTTGCGGCGGGCGATGGGACTGCCACCAATGGCGGTGGGTCCTGCCAGCTGGCGTGGTCCGGCAATGCCTGAGCACCGGCTCGATTCCGGCAGCACTTGCCTGGCTGAACGGCTGCCGGCAGCACCTGCCGCTCGCGATATTGTTGTTACCCTCACTCACCTTCACGCGTTATTTCAACTAAATCTCCAGGAAATCCGCCCTGTGTGAGGACTTCTCAAACCAACATGGAAGGGGTTTTTAATATACCGGGTGAGGTCCACAAAGGCGACGTGGATCGCACCCTCAAGGAACTGGACAATGCAATCAAGGAAATCGATGAAGCGCTAGAACAAGTACGTGTCTACCATTCTTACCCACCAGACGGCTTATCTTACTGACGCTATGCCGAAAGGTGAGAGCAACTCCTAACCGGGTCCCAGATGCTGAGCTCAAAGCAGAGGACTCAATGGAGATCATGATAAAGGCCTACCAAGAGGTCTCTGAATCGAAACCCTTTCTGCCATCGCGGGGGTCTGTCTTACCAGCACTGCTCGCATTGCGCAGAGTCCATCAAACTGCCGAGGAAACAGAAGCCTACGTGCTGTCCCAAGCAGACACACTGGACAAGACTAAGAAGCGGGTTGAGGAGGAAGAGGTAAACCTACGAGAACAGCGCGCCTTGCAAACAGCGCTGGAAAAGCGCTTGAAATCGCTCCGTGACGGATTGGAGACGAGGGAAGACAAGACACCAAACGAGCTGGCCCGCGAAAAGGTTGCCAATCTTAAAAAGCAAAAGGCAACATTTGACCGACAGACATCATCCGTCATGAAACACCTTGATTGGTTCATTGAGCACCACCTAGGACCAATGCTGGCTGCGGAGGAACTCGGAGGGCCAGTTGTTGGAGAGATGACAGAGATTGAACCCGAGGAGCTCAGCGCTGGATTCAACGCGCATGGGAAACTAAAGAAAGCGAAAGGGGATCCTGATGAGGACAGGCGCCAGCGGCGCATTGACGATATTTGGGGCGGTGCCTCGGAACAGCAAGGAGCCAGAGGCAAGAGGAAACGAGAGGGGGATGAAGCATCGGCTGCGAGCAGTGAGATGCGGGATCTCACGGAGCAGCTTCTCAACCAAGCGATGGAGTCCGGGGGAGACAACTCTGCAGCGTACATCAGGATCCCCCGGGAATCGGCGGCTGTAAGATTTCTAGTTCGTTCTAAGGTGGCAGAGTTCCACCCCAAAGACGCGAACAGGTTGCGGCTTATTGACTTTGGACGGGAATTGGACGATTAGTATGCAATTAGGGGCAGGATCGTCATACAGGCTGCATGCGAGCATGCGTCGCATCAGATCAGTCCGATATTGAGGCTCTGGTTGGCCTGCTGGCAATCATGCGTCGATCCCCCTTACCACGCGTGGAAAAGTCCAGAAGCCGGCTTGTCTCGAGCTCAGCCATAGGGGGTACGCGTCTGCATTTCTCCTTTTGCTTTAGGGAACTCGACACGCATCGGCGGAGATGGAAGCACAAAGGAGACGGGTTGCTGCAAGCTGGCAAACATGTTTGTGCCCTTGTTTGCCACGACCAGCAGTTCTTAATTCAGGTGGGCCACCTTGAAGGTACTCCTTGGGGCTCCACCGCAGCAGCGTTGACTGAGAAATGCATTCAAACCTGTCAGGCGGGATGGGCAAATGATTCAGATGTCTATTCTGATTATGAATTCGGTCTTCAACGGGCGGAGTGGTGTTGAAGGCAGTTGGGGGCTAAGATCGAGGAATTGGCCAATAGCCTCCTTGCATTCCCGCCCTGGGGGGGCATGCCTCGTCAATTAACGCGTCGCGTCAGGGAGGCGCGTCACCCTAAGCATCCTCGACCCTGCCAGCTCCACCCCTTGATGTTCCGCTCCATAGCTTCATTCGCGACCACGAGGCTGATAATATCTCGTCCTCAATTTTGCCCCCGTTTTCTCACCAACATGACCACCGATTCCACCGTCAGCATCACCATCACGTCCCCTCCAAACTCCCCGCCCGCAAAGCGCGTGAAGACCAACACCACCCACACAATGGCCGACTCCACCGCAAACGGCAGTGCGACCGTCCCCATCACCAAGATCGACCAGGCGCCTCCGCTCCTGATCAAGAAGCTCTCCGACAAGGCGCGTGTGCCCACGCGCGGCAGCGCTTTCGCCGCCGGCTACGACTTGTACGCCGCGCGCGAGACCACCATCCCCGCGCGGGGCAAGGCCCTGGTCGACACCGACATCAGCATGGCGGTTCCGGCAGGCACATGTATGTTCCCCTTCCCCTCTCACCACCGGGTTTGAAAGAAACGGTCATTGACATGTGATGTATAAATTTAGACGGCCGCATTGCCCCGCGCTCCGGCCTCGCAGCCAAGAACTTCATCGACACGGGCGCGGGCGTCATTGACGCCGACTACCGCGGCCAGGTCAAGGTGCTGCTGTTCAACCACAGCGATACCGACTTCGCCGTGGGCGAGGGCGACCGCGTCGCACAGCTCGTACTCGAGCGCATCTATACGCCTGAGGTAGTCGAGGTGCAGGAGCTTGAGGAGAGCGTTCGGGGCGCTGGAGGATTCGGCAGCACAGGCGCAAACTGATTTTCCCTCTGGTTATCTGTCTGTTCTGATGATGGGATGAAAGATATGGGATCTCGGGTAGTTTAGCCGTTTCTTCATGGCGAACTGCAGCAAAATCTCTTGGCATACGGGACAGGCGCGGCGCAGCTTTGAGACATATTTGCGTATCAGTCAAATTTGGTTGGTCTCGAGAAGTCACTTAGAAGGTTTATAGACCGGAGTGCCACAAGGATGTCATGTTGCTCTCGCTCGCCAACCCGGAAGGGTCAACTAATCTAACCCGCTCTCTCTATACCGGCCATCGCAGGCAACCGCTTTCTGATGCACCCATGCTGTCTAAGGTATACCCAGGGAAGAAAAGGCAGAAAAGGAATCGCCCACATATCTACACCTTCACCGCGTGGAACTGCACCTTCGGAGACCGAATGCTATCCACGTGCCTTACCAGCTTCAGTTCCGCCGCTTTGCTCTTGAGTAACTTCATCTTCTTGTCGTCCACACCGCCGTTGACCTGAGGCTCACTAAGCCGCTTTCTGAGGCTAGCGTCCATGGCCTCGCATGTCTTGGTCAGCACCTCGTGCATGCTCGCGAGCACCTTCTCAACAGCCTTGGCCAACGGCAAGTCCAGTGCACTGACGGTGTCATCACTGCGCCACGACTCAGTTGCCGAAAGCCCTGGTGTGTTCCACACAGCCTCGCGCATGCGCACGACCGTCAGTGCGGCGAACATATCGCCGGTGCCGCTGAAGTAGCAGTCAATGGCGGGGAAGACGATCTTGAAGGCGCGCGCGCGGCGGTCCGACGTCATGGTCGACCCGACCACCGACAGCGACGCATCCGGGTGGTCAGGATGGCGCAGCGACACCGAAGTGATCACGATGTGCGGGATTCCGTAGCGTTCGTGCATGACCTGGATCGCGCGGCCGAGGGATGCCATGTCCTCAATCTTGACCTCGGAGAGAAGTCTAGATGTGCAGTTAGCCATCACCACAGGGTTTCCAGCTCCAGGGGCGTCAGGGCAAGCGTACTCAGCCTCGAATTGGTTAGGCAAGATCAAGTCGGCATGGCTGATCAGACTTCTGTACACGGGCACCACGTCGTGGGCGACATACAGGTTTCCATTGTCGCCCATGACCGGGTCGAGCACCCAGAAGAAGCTTCCTGGTGCTTCTTTTGCTCTCCCCTTGAGCTCCTGGGCGATCTGGCCGACTGCTTCCAGGGCCTCGGCGCCTGGTACGTAGCCAGACAGCATCATGTCGAAGTCGTCGAGGTGCGAGTTCTTCAGGCCCCGGTACAGATCCGTGATTTCCTGCGCCGAGACCTTGCTGCCCGTCCATTGCCCATACCCGGTATGGTTACCTATTTAGAGGGGTGTCAAGATTGGACGCCTTTCGACACAGCAGGATGTTGGGAAGTGATGAGATAGCAAAAAGGGAGAGAACTCACTGAATTGCACCGTGTTCAAGGCAGCGACGTCGCAACCCAGAGTCTGCATGCTAAATACGGCGATCTTATTGCCGACATATCTGTTGCTCAACAACACCCGTCTACGTCAACAACCGGCCTTCACATCTCGAGGAACAGCAACATTGGACGGGGGCGGGAGCGGGGCCAGAAAGGGGCTGCAGCACCCACCCCATCTATCACAGGTGACTCGAGCACCACGGAGCAAGAGACGGAGAGGACTCACCCGGAAACAACCTTTAGACATCCTGTCAGCATCAAGGTACATTAACGAAAGATAAGACAGGGTGCGCGCCCTACATGACTGGCAACCGCCAGCACGCGGGTTTCTGGAACTGGAGGCCCTTCGCTCATAATTCAATTATCGGGCGATTTCAACGACGAGAGGGCAACGTTGTGAGCTGGGACGGCTTTTCAGTGGGCCAAGTGACGGGTGGCCGACGTCAAGTCTGGAACAGCGCCGAGTTTGCTGCAATGCCGATCGTAGCCACCAGCAGCGTGCAAGGGGAAAGTTTCGGGAACTCAGGCGTGGGACGAACAAAGGGCGAGCTAATGTCACGGAGGAGAGTTGTGCAATGGCAATTGACTGATGGCAGAAAAGAAAAGACGACCTTCAGTCGGAGGCGGCCTTACCCGAAAGTTGCCTTGCTCTTGATCAGCACAACAGAAACCTGCAACGTGACCGGCAGAAAAACGGCCGCTGCGATGCCGGGCAATACCGTATGAGTCGAAGGCTCTGAATAGAATCCTAGAACCCAGAGGGGTTTAGAAGCCGATTCAGGAACAAGCCGCTGTGCCCCGCGGGACCCGCCATGTAGCGAGTCGCCCGGAACAACCCCGCACCCCACGCAAAAAAAGATAGTGGGCACCATCCCAGAAACTCGGAAGCCAGTCGGTGCATTGGGACGAGAGTTCACTAAAAAAGAACAGGAACTGTACCAGGATAGATGCCCGGAGGTAGAGCTGATGAATTTTGAGACTGAAGGATGTGAGAAGGTTTCATTACCGCAAGGCAGGATCGTTCCAGATCATTAACATGTAGCTCCCAGTCCCTCACGGGTCCAGTATGGTGCCTTTTACACCAGCCCCTCTGCTACCAACCTTGCTGTTGGGTATGTCTGCTGCTGAGAGTCGACAAGATGCGTGTCCGTCATATCCATTCCTTCGTAATCGCAATGGCCTTACGGCCCGCTTACTCTTCGTCGCCGATCTGTGGTCAATGTGTCAGCAGGGCTATCAGGTACTCCTGCAGCAGCGGGGCCATGCATACCTTGGGCGCGAGATAGAACCGCAGATAACTGCTGCCAGCCAATGTGTACTCAACCAGGAGGGGCACTTCGTTCGACAGGCAAAGCTTAACACTGTTGGAGAGCGCCGATGCCTTGCAGAAGTTGACAAGGTACTTGAGGGAGAAGGTAAGGGCGACGGGCTCGCTGAGCTCGATCTCAATAGCCTCCGCAGGCTTCTCTACATTGGAATGCTGGCGCAGGGTCACGGCTCCGTTGCCAATGTCGCCCTGGGCCGAGAACTTGACGCCGTCCTTGCTTGCCTCGATGGTGACTACGCAGTTCCACTTGTTAGAAAAACGCCCGCAAAGCCCATATTCAGCAAGGCAACGTACCAGATTCAGACATGGCCATCAAATCCGTGGTGATCCTCTTGAACTCGGACGAAGGCATGCTGATGGTGGCAGCGTACTCTGTGTCGGGGATGCCTAGGTGCTCCTGGTCGATGTCCATAAGCTTAAGATCGTACTCGGAGATTCTGTCATTTTCAGAGCTCTCGAAGACGAGGTTCAGACTGTCGGGCGCATCTTCGGCCTTGAGGGTCAGGATATCCTCGTTTTGCGCCGCGCGCAGCACCTTGGTGAGCGAGGTCAAGTTGACACCGAGCGCAATGTTGCGGTCGCAGCGGAAGGGCGAGAAGCCCTCGGCCTTGAGCATCATCGACACGAGCGCAACGTGGCTGTTATCCATGGCCTGGAGGGCGATTCCGCTGTCATTGCAGTCGAAGTTGCAGTCCTGCACCAAGTCCTTGATCGCGTCGACAACCTAAGGGACGGAGACATGTCAGATCATCTTGCGGGTGCCAACTGACATGGGAAGATGCACTCACCTTCTTCAGGATGCTCGCCTGCTCGAGCCGTGCCTCCAACATTGCTGGATCTGTTAGCAACGCTCCGCAAGGGATGTTAGTTAGTAAAATAAATAGAGAAGGGACTCACTGTAGTTCTTATTTGGATGTTTCCTGCTGTCTCTGGTGTTTGAATGTGGCGAGACTGGACACTTGTTGGTCTTGACGCGAGTTGGATTCTTTAGGTAGTGGGCGGGATTGTTGGGAGGGGAAGAGACAGGAGCCCACCGACGCGGTGAGACGCGACTGGGCGTTAAATTGATTGGCGCACAGACCAGTTTCCAACGCGCTGGAATCCACGATTCGCGAAGCTGAAGTGCCAAGAATCTCAGGGCAGCCACAATGCGTTCATTCTCCCTGCGGTGGAAACAAGCAAAATCGCTTGTCAACGTCGTGATCTGTTTACTATACAAAGTCTAATTACACTAATCCGAATAACCATTATCATGAATTTATGAAACTGTTTGTCCGAGTCAAAACGCCGTCATGTCGTCGGTCGGTCAAGAAAGTTGAACGAATGGAACGGAAGCCAAACCCAGGCCACATACAACGCCATCCCTTCTATACAGATCGACCGCCAGTATTTTATCTTGCTACCTCCATGGCGCACCCGACTGTCCTCGGTCATGTATATCGTTAATACGGGCGATAAGAAAATGCTGAAAGATTGTGTTTGTCGTTAATGTCATATCGAAACCCTTCCAAAATGGGGTTTCGAGGCAGGAAGTGTCGCTCTCTTTGGTCTTAAGTTGATGACTGTTTCGAGTTCCCGAAGCATTCCCCGGTTTGCCTCCGCCGATTCTCTGGCCAATTCTCTTTTCCCCCGTTCCTCCTTCATCTTGACGATTCGCTCCTCTCTCGTCAATAAACTGCGCGGGCGGGGGGGTAAGGCGACCGCCTCAAAGACTTCAGCCTCGTCTTGATCGCCCCCTGCGCTACCAAACGCTGAGCCGGGGGGAGACTCGCCCGTAAGAGCCTTGAAGGCGTCGACTGCGCTCCCTTCGTCCACCGTCGTCAGACCGCTCAGCGATATTGTCGGGGAGAGTAGTGCACTGATGGATGACAGTCGCTTCTCGTTTCGGTCAATACCCGATGCCAAAGCTGCCTTCCCCTCTTCCCATGCATGCTGTAGCATTTTTAGATCCTGGCCGATGGACTCATACTGAGCCATTAGACTCGCCCCTAACTCCGAGACATCTTCCGCCTCGTTGAGCGTTCTCGTAGACTCCTCCCGCAGCAAGGCTAGTTTAGCTTGCAAGCCTCGAATACCAGTTGAGAGTGAGTTGAGCTTGGTAAACTGGTTGCGCCGTTTCTCTCGTCCAGGCGTTAGCGGTACCTTCGCATCAGCGATGGTCGGAAATGCTATTCGAGTCAGTCTACGCTAATGTGGATTTGGAAGTTAAAAGGGCCTGCCTACTCTCTTCTTCGCTGAGGATTTGACGGACGCCCTCATAGCAGCTGTAAGTGATCTCGTTGAGTGTCCGAAGTCCCTCGACCGCTGTTGACCACCGCAGGAAATCGCTATTTTCACCCGTGGCCTCAAATGCAAGCAGGCCACAAAGGAGAAGCTTGCGAATGGTATGAAATCGAGCAGCCGCGATCTTGAGAGCTCGAAGAGACTCGGCATCGTCGAATTCGCCGTCCGAGAAGCCTTGCAGCGCGTCCTGCATGTCGAAGTCGCTAATGTCATACACATCGTGATACTTCTCCAGGCACAGCTGTTCCGAGAAAGCTTTAACCGCGGTCGATACTTGGATGTAGTGTTGTATTATGTCTGAGAATCGGGCCTTGAGTGCTTTGCGTAGCCGGACGCACCTACGAGTTTGGCTTCTGTCCTCCAGGCGACTAATGGGGGGCAACGGCGCGCTTCTGTAAAGTGTTAGCTGGTGAACCTATTACACAAGGTTAGAGTTGTCACATACATCTTGTAGCCCCTTGAGACAAGCTCGACCTCCTGAATCAGGGACAGTGCAGCACTCGATGCGCTGTCAAAATCGTGTGACTTGGAGACGAAGTTGGTAACCTCTGCTATAGCCTGCTCCCGAAGATACCGGAGCCATTGTTGTCGGATGTAAATATGCGAGACAGACGCCAGGCCAACCAAGATCACCGCCGCAAACACCACTCGCTTCTTCGTCAGATGTGAATAGCCACCGTAGTAAACCCAGCTGATGATCCATGCCATGAGGAGCGCGCCAGTTGCTGTCACGGCAATCCCAGTGGAAGTTGGAACCACCCCACGCTGGGCGCTCTCCAAGTCCTCTTCTCGCGGTCGATTTCCATAGTGGTGCTGTCCCGAAATCGAGGGCCCGCTGAGTAGTTGTGATGCTACGATGGTGTACCGGAACTGTTCGATAAACTTAAGGTTGTCGGCTCGGTCTATGCTTGAAGCAACGGCGCTCGAATATGTGTTGAGCGAGCTCAGCCGGCTCATCCGCGGAATATCGAGACGAAGCGGATCCGGAATCTTACTGCGGAAGCGCTTCCTGACCATAGGACGACCTACTGGCGCAAAACCTGGGCTTCCGGGTGGCGATTCATCGTGTCTCTCAGAGGCGGGAGGCGTGGGTGCCCAGTGCTCATGCTGCTCTTCGCCCTGGTCTGCCATGGTGCCGAGTCAGATAAAACAATGCTCAAATTGTGCAGATAGTGTGGACTCGAGTTGGGGCAGAAGGGAGGGGGGAGGAAGAGGTGACCAACCATTCAGGTAGTCGGACAAAGGAGTATGGTCATGAATAACGGTCTCCATCAAGGATGCTGCACAGTCGTAAAGGCGTGCGCCCAGCTATCCATCTGGTGCACAGCAGCAAGCGGCCGTTTCTTGGACCAAACGACACGATCCGAATCTCAGAGTCCCACGAAACGAGACACAAGGGGGTGTTGCTTGCTGGTTGTAGGTAGCGGAGGCCCCGTGGTGGGCAAGGATGACAGCTGTTGGATAAGGTGACTTGCTAGCGCTGCTCGTAGCCGCTTTGCATGTTCGTTGGGCGTTGAAGCGCGCGGCGAAAATCTGACGATGTCGTGTGTTGGAAAGAGTTGAAGTTGGCAACGGTGATAACTGCACTGGATATGCGGACGGCAAACGGGAGGTTTGGCCGTACTGGCGCACTAGCAGCTCATTAAACCTCCGTAGCACGCCTCACCTCATTCTATTCACAGATTAATCCACCAGCCCCTTCCCTTCGCTTGTGCGAATACCAGCTCTTCCCACTTTTGTCCGCATGAGCCAATCATCTCGCGTACAGAGCGCCAAGGTGCACGGCTCCGTCATCAGCTCTCAAACTCGAGCCCCAGCCACGAGAAGCTCAAGATAACGGATGTCGACGGCCGAAGGATATGCGAGTAATATTTTCCATTACCATTCCTCCAGAGCTCTAGAAACATTAAAGGAGCTCTTAGCCGTGATGACAGACAGTTCAAACAGCTCAACTTCCTCGCATCCGCGACACTGGAGCTTGCTTTCATGTTCAGCCGCTGGAAAGGGCAAGTCAAAAGTTTGGGTCGCGTGCCCCGGTAAATTGCCAACAGGGACAAGGCAGTGCGTAATTATTCCCACAAGTGGCTAGGCTGAAACCAGGCATTACGCGGGGGATTGACCCCCAAAATTTGTTTCCACCTTCGCGAAAGCAAACACGGCCAAGCTGGAAGCGTCCACCACTTGCCAGCATTCGTCGATCAACTTCGAGCCGCATCAAGAGCCATCCCAAAACGAGCCTTCAGCCTCCCGGTGCATGAAGAGCCTCACGACGTCCGGCTTCCAACCTATCTCAACGCCCGCGCCGACCCAAAAGACCCGCCAAAATGTCGACCGAAAAAGAGCTCCAGATATCCCCGCTGGTCCCCGAGTCAATTCAGCATAACTCCCGAGTACACTACCCTCTTCATTCCCCGGGCGACAAGTAACCCCTGGCTAACGGACCACCCGTAATTAGACCCTCTACAACCTCCAGTCTCTCACGGCCTCGCTCTTCGGCGTCAGCGCCGGCATCTTAGGTCTCGAATCGTACAGCGGCTTCCTGTTCTATATCGTCTTCTCTATGCTGACGTCGGTCCTCCTCTACGTCTTGCGTGTCGCCCCATCATCATCGTCCTCAGCCTCCGGCAAGGGCGGACCACCAGGCCCCCTCGACACAAGTCTTTACTTCCGCACACCGTTCGAATTTTGGGTCGGCGGGTTGCCAAACGGGCTGGCTGGCTTCATTCTTACGTGGACACTATTCTACGGCTTGGTTCGGGCATGATGACAATGACATAAGACTCTTCAGAAAGGCAATCTCCGAAGCATGGGTTCGGCGTCAAGGCGTTTAAGTGGAACAATAACATTTCAACGGAACAATAAACAAATACACAAACTCATCATGACCAACTAACTGACTGACTGACCTACATCAACTTCAAACGCTGCAAAAAAGTAACATTTCCACAGGAAGGACATAAATCGCTAACAAGGATAACAAGGAAAACAATCCAAAGGAATCCCTACATCATCTCGCTGACAATCATTCAACAATTTCAACAACCTTCCCCATATATCCCTCCAGCCCTGATTTATCTTTGCTCCCCCCTTCCAATATCAGAATCCTTGAACCAAGCTCAATCCACTCACGATTGTTAAGGAGCTCCAACTGCACTTCGGTTCCACCTTCGATCAAAGGAGCGGACTGCAACTCGTCAACATCAATGTCCTCACTCAAGCTGAACAGGTCATCGATATCTTCTGTGGGCATCTTGCTCCCGTCGTCTTGGCCATCGGTCTTTGAGACCCGTAGAACTCTTGCGGTGGTGCGAAAGCTTGCAAGATAAAGATTGACGAGGCTCCCCACCGACAGTGAGCCAGCCTCGGCATCATCAAAAATAGCCGTCATGCCACTAGCAGCTTGGAGAGATAGTCCTGTAGCAGTCATATGTTGACTAGGGACGGCCAAAACCATCCCTTTCCGCAACCGTGGGATCGAGGACGAATGTCTCGGTCCATTATCGGAGCTCTCGTCCTTTGGGGGATCAAACACCATCCCAATTGACCCTACTTGGCCCGCAGCGAGGGTTTGGACAGGGAGTCGGAGGTTACGAATGCTGACAATGGATGCAGTATGCCATTCGCCCTTGATAGTAGATGCCGAGATCGCGCTCTTAGCGGCGATACGGTTCAACTCGGCTGTTGAAGGGTGCGAGATAGAGAGGCCGTAAATACCGGGCGTCAAACGATCGTCAGGTGTCTGGCCGTTAGACTCATCGTCTTCAGGCTGAAAGGGGCCAACAACGACCTTATCACCGATCGATAAGCTACCGAAGCGCAAATGGCCCGCAACTACAGTTCCTGCGTCGATCTGCTGCTCGGCATCCCGAGTAGTTAGAGCATACGACGCAGGCAAGCTAAACTTGTCTTCGATGTGGAAGAGGCATGCCGGTTGCTCGGGGTTCAAGGCCGCCCCAATGTAGTCGCGAGATGTTGGCCCTGGTGGCAACGGGAGGCTCTGTAACAATGCATGGAGAAGACCAACGCCCCTTCCGTCAACCGCGCTGGTCAGCACAATTGGTACAACAGATAAGAGGTCGTCTTTGGCTACCATCGCGTCCATAACTTTCTTGATAGCTGCATGGTCATCCTCAGAAACTCGGCTCAGCTCATTCTGGCCGGCTGGGCTATTTTTGAGCATCATTGGCGCCCGCCCTGCCCCCTTTACTCTAGACAAGATCTTGCTCAGAGTTGTGGCTACACTAAGCTTAGTTGCCAGATCAAGCTTGGTTATGACTATAGCCATGGGAAGACGAAGCCGGAGACATAACTCCAGGTAGGGAAGCGCCAGGTCAACGCCTGCGCCAGCGGGCCCAAGTACATCCGCTGCAGAAGACGTAGCACAGGCGGCAGACGTACAGTCTATGCAAAGCAGTGTCCAATGCGGCGCCCACCCGATAATACCCCGGAGAATAGTGCGACGGTATCTTGGGTGCCCAGCAGAATCGAGTAAGAATGCAAGCCGGCCAGTTTTGGTGAGGTCGTGAATGTCAATCCAAGAGTCAACGCCTCGGTGAGCGTAGTTGATAATACTTCCGTCATCATAACCGATGAGTTCTTGAGTGACAGAAGACGTGACGCCAGAGTTGACTTCGTGGAGATGCCTCAGGAGACTGAGCCGGCTTTTCCCGCGACCATTGTCAAGAGTCCCTGTTGAAAGGGTGCCCAGTAAAGTCGACTTGCCAGAGGTCGTTGGGCCAGTGAGCGTCACACGGAGCTGATCTGTCGTTAAAGGACCTCGTTGGGGGTCGGGTAGAGCTTCTACCAACTTTGATAGCGGGTGTGGCTTTGGCGTTGATGGCTTTTCCGTACCATCTCTGGGCGACAAATCCGGAGCAACCAACGCTTCGGCCACCCACAATCTTGCGTGATGCCGGAGGTCCTTCGAGCCCAGACCGGGAGATTCCTTGGAGCCACCGGTCTCAAGCCATTCACAGTCGCCGACGTCAACTATTCGAAGCACCTTCATGCTACAGCCCAGGCTCGAGGCCATGACACGAAGCGTAGCAAGACTTTCATCCATCTCATCCTTGGTGAGACCCGCAAGGGTACCATCATCAGCCACACCAATTTCGTATAGTGCCCCACGAGAAGCCTCCAAACCGGGAAGCAGCTTCCCTAGCTTGATTGGAGCATCTCCGGAGAGGGTTTCGGTCGGAAGCTGGGGGATAACGAGGCCGTGTGCCGCGGAACTCGCATGATAAGGACAAGACTGCTGTAACCTCCATAGCAACTGCGTTGTAAGATGCTCGAGGCGGTCTTGGCGCGTCTGACTAGATGCGCTGCCCACTGCCGGAACTGCTTTTGTTGTTTTGTGATCAAGCGGGGGACGGGACTGTATGGATCCAGAAATGCGAGTTGGGGTGCTGGTACGTTCGTACTTCCTCCTCGGTCTCAAGAGCAGGTGAAGCTTGTATTCCGTGGGGCCATCCTGCGGTTCTGCCTCTAGCTTGGTGACACCATAGTCTGAAAGCACTCCCGACTCGACGCTTCCGCGGCGTATCGGCAGCCGCCCCTTGGCAGTTGGCGCACTGCTGGGGTCGGCCGGCTTCAGCCAAGGAGAGGAAACCTTAGGAGGGTTGGGGTCAAAGGTAAAGACCGACATTGAGACCACGAAACCTGCTGGGGAAGTCTGGGGTTCCTAGGTTTCTGTGTGTTCAGGAAGCAAAACCTCCCTTGTTCCTCACCGATTGCGAGAATGCAGAATGACTCAGGCAGCTATTCGTAAAGATAATAAAAGACAAGTGACCATCGCATGGGAGTGTAAGTAGTGTATTTGAGGTATCATCTTATATGTTTGATAGTCGTCACTCCGGGCGGAGAGGGGAGCGGTCAAGAAACTTCAAGTGGGAGGCTCGATGGTGACAGGCACTGAACATCACCATCTAGTTGAGGAAAGACATCGTGTATAATATGCAGCCAGTTGACAATGAAGGTGCGTCACAGAACGAAACGGAAGAAACCGACTGGGGAGGAAAGACTACAAGGTTGTGACGCATCGGACGACAACGATGCTGCAGTCGGCGGTCGCCAACCACTGATAAGATAGGCACTGAACCCCCACTTGTACAAAATAGTGGGGAATCAAGCAATGAAGTTCAGGGGCCAAGAGGTCCCTGATGGAGAAGCACGATATTCCTTCGTGCCTCTGAGCTCTATTGTCACTGAAACTAAATATTGTATCCAAGGAATTCCCACCACTTCCAACAAGATCTTTCATCGTCGTGGCACCTTAATTACATGCGCCTCAGCACTTTCCAGGAGCATCAGCTTTTCTTTCAGCGCCGCAGCTGCTGACGTTTACCGTGGCGGGGCTTGGGGCTGAGTTACATGGAAGCGCTGGTCGCTCTGGATTGGCTGGCGGCCTACGCAGCCCAACGAACCCGAACAAAAGAAACCGACCACCCCCTGTAGTCTGGCTCCCTGTAACAGACCCCAGACACAGGATCGCCGCACCCATTTGAACCCCGCCCCGATACAAAACCCCTTGGACCCTTCCAACGTGTTGTGGCATCCAAGTTCATTACACCACAATCTCCTTTGCAACTTTCTAGTCAACCCGAATCCAGCCGCAGCTTGCGTCATTCCGCAACAATGAAGAAGATCTTCGGTAGAAAGGACAAGTCCGACCGGGGCTCGCCGGCGCCCCAAGACGACAACCCTTACGCGCGACAGCCTGCCGAGGACCCATACGCAAAGTCGTCCGCTCCCGCTCCGAGCTCGAATTCCTTCCAACCCAACCGCCCCATGGGTCTCCCAAGCGGACCTCGCCCCGGCGTCGGCGGCGGCGGTCTACCCCGTGGACCGGCTGCAGGGCGCGGGATCAACTCGCCCCCTCCGCCCTACTCCAGCGCTCAGCCCTACTCCGGTTCTCAGCCGAGCGCCCGCGGCCCTGCGCCACCACAGCAAAGCTCCGGGTACGGAAACGACAAGTTTGGCGCGTCTGGAGGATATGGAGGCAACAGATACGACAACGGTGGTGCTCCCTTCGATAACAAGCAGCCCGCCAGGGGTGGTCCTCCTCAAAGGCAGGGTGGATACGGCGGCCTTGGCTCACTTGACGACGACAACCGGGGCGGCCTGTTCAACGACTACAAGCCCCCGGCCGCTCAGCAGAACCCTGGTTACAACTCCGGCCCCAATGGGCCCTCGCAATCCGGGTCCGCGGGCGACGGGTATGGTGGGTATGGCGAAGACCGTGAGTTGACGGAGGAGGAGCAACAAGAAATGCAGGTTCAGGATATCAAGAAGGAAATTATCGACACCCAGAAGGCGACAATCCAAAGCGGCGCCAGGTCGTTGCAGATGGTTGGAGCCGGAGCCGAGAGTGCTATGAATATCGCACAGGCTCTAGCACGCCAAAGAGAGCACCTCGATAACTCGGAGAGAAACATTGATAATTCCTGTAGGCACTCGACTCCTAAGGGGTACTCCGCAGGCAACACTTTGACATATTAACTTTATGGCAGCTGTTCACAACCGCATCGCCAAGGAGCAAACCAAGCGTCTTGACAAACTCAACGGCTCAATGTTTAGGCCGACCGGCCTGAACAAGAAGAAGCTCGAGGCACTTGACGAACAAACCAAGCTCAGTGAGCAGGAAGAAATGAGAGCGCGGGACGAGGCTCGCTCAGGCGCCTACAAAGGCAGAATGCGAATGGATGGGGTGATGCAAGATCTCCAGAAGCCCACAACACTCGGTGCCGGCAAGGCCAGCCGGTCGAGGAGAGAAGAATTCAAGTTTGAGGATGACGATGGCGAGCAGGAGGCAAACAACGACGAGATTGACGATCAGATTGACCAGATTTCTCAAGGTGTGTCAATGCTGCACGGAGCTGCCCGGATGATCAACCAGGAGCTGGAAGACCAGATTCAACAGGTGGACCGCATCACCGAGAAGGTAAGAATCTGTTTCAATGTGCTCGTACTTGCGAGCTGGCTAGTTACGTTGCTAATGTTTCCCGCAGAGCGAGCGTGCGAACGACCAAGTTCGGCGGAACCATACCAACCTCATGCGGGCGGGCAGGATGACCTGAGAAGTATGGCTGCAAGGCACTGGAAACAAAATTAATTCTTTGAAAGGATTGCCGGCGTCTTTCAATTTGGATCGGACTTTGTAGTTTTGTGTTTTAACTGTTGCCAGTCTAATAGAGTCAGACCGGACTGCGAAGATTGAGTCAAGGATAATAATATAGGGAGTTAAAATGGGAGACCAGTTTGCAACGTGCCTACTAAATGCCCGGGTTCGCCTTAAAATCATAAAAAATCATTTTCTACAGTACACCGCGGTTACTCTTCGTCAATGACCGATGACCATTCCCGCGACGCTGGGTGAGCCTTGGAGGGTCGCTGATATGGCCCCACTTTAACGTGCAGCCAATCGCCGGGATGCATTTCACCCCGGGTCTCAAGTTTTCGATGTCTGAAGCTGCACCTCATCCACGCAACATCATACACCTGGGTGCAGCAACTATGTCTAAAAAACGGAAACATGAAGCCAACGTGCTCAAAATTGGTGGCAAGACCATATCGCTGGAGGGCTACCTGACGAAAAAACCACGCCAAGAAAATGCCAAAGAGACACCGCATGAAGCAGAAAACACTTCTCTGGATACAGACAAGGCCTCTCTGGATGCAAATAAGGCCGCTTTGGCCACTGGGAAGGCCTCTGCGGATGAGAGCCATGACCAAGATTCTTCACGGAAGGCGCCCGGCGACCCACACTACCTCCCAACTCGCAAGGCACTGCCCATCTGGAAGTATCAGGATGACATCCGCAGGATACTGCGAAAAAAGGACGTACTACTGCTTGTGGGTGAGACAGGTTCAGGAAAGAGTACCCAGGTGCCGCAGTTCTTGTTTCAGGAGAAATGGTGCCAACGGAGAATAGTAAAGGTCAAAAAGGCAGCCAGCGGGGACGACGCGACCTCGAAGGACGTGGAGGAGGAAGTCGGCGTGGGAGGTGTCATTGCCATCACGCAGCCGCGACGAGTCGCTGCTACGACGCTGGCGCACCGCGTCTCCCGCGAAGCTGGGACGCCTCTCACTGGCCAGAAGGGAGGCGGCGAGGACGCCGGCAAGGATGGAAAGCCAGGCCCTGTTTCCAGGGGGCTGGTCGGCTACTCCGTGCGATTTGACCACCGGGTTCCGAAGGGAACCAAGATCAAATACGTCACCGAGGGTATGCTGCTTCAAGAACTGCTCCGCGATCCGCACCTGAGGCAGTACAGCGCCATTGTTGTCGACGAAATCCACGAGCGGAGCGTCGATGTGGATTTGCTGTCTGGTTTTCTCAAGCAGATTGCCTCGGGGGACAAGGCCGGGCGAGGCGGTCTACCGCTGAAGGTGGTGGTGATGAGTGCCACAGCCAACGTGGAAACCATCAAGGCCTTCTTTTCGGACGAGGAAGCTTCATCAGCGTCCTCGGAAGCTACTGGTGGGGACTCAACCGTGGAGTATCTCCAGATTGAGGGGCGTCAGTACCCCGTGGACATCACTCACACACCAAAACCCGTGCCTGACATTCAGGAGGCGCTTTTGAAGACCATCTTCAAGCTCCACACCGAGCAGCCGCTTCAGGACAAACATGGGAAGAACGATATTCTGGCTTTCCTCAGTGGCCAGGAAGAGATTGAGTCGGCACAGCGCTTGATCGAAGAATACGCAGCAACGCTCCCAACCAACATTCCCAAGATCAAAGCACTTCCTCTCTTTGGTCAGTTATCCATGGAGGCGCAGCATGAGGCTTTCCAGCCGGCCAAATCGAAGTTTACGAGAAAGGTCGTTCTCGCGACAAATATTGCCGAGACGTCAGTCACGGTTCCTGGTGTGCGATATGTCGTCGATTGCGGCAAATCGAAGGTCAAGCAGTACAGGCCTCGGCTAGGTATGGAGTCGCTTCTCGCAAAGCCCATCTCGAAGTCATCAGCTATCCAGCGGGCCGGTCGTGCTGGCAGAGAGGGGCCGGGCAAAGCCTTTAGGCTATACACCGAAGAAAGCTACGATATGATGCCGCAGACCGATCTTCCCGAGATCTTGCGGACCGACGTACTAGGAGCGATCTTGACTATGAAAGCAAGAGGAATCCGCGATGTCCTAGCCTTCCCGCTGATGGACCGTCCCTCGGTCGAGTCCGTCGAGAAAGCTCTCATTCATCTTCGAATGCTGCGCGCCCTTGACGACAACGCTGACATCACCGACATGGGCCGCAAGATGGTGCTATTCCCAGTCACAGCGCCGTATGCGCGCGTGCTCGTCGCCGCGGCGGAGCCGAAATACAACTGCTTAGTCGAGGTCATTGACATCATCTCGTGCATCACGTCAGGCGACGACATTTTTATGCAGCTACGAACAGAGGAGGACCAAGAGGAAGTCGAAATCGCCCGCAAGGAGCTTACACGCCGCGAGGGCGACCTGCTGACGTACCTGACAACGATGCAGCGGTACGCGGCAGAGAATACAGACCGACCGCAGTGGTGCAAGGCGCGCAAGATTAACGTGCGAAATATGCGCCAAGCGCTCAACATCCGCAAGCAGCTCCGCAGCCTTTGCGTGCGACACGGCCTACTAGAGGAGGCACCACCGGCCGATCCGCAGCCCTTTGTCCCAACATCACCAGACCAGGCCGAGGCCATTATCAAGTGTTTTATGAGAGGTTTCGCGCTAAAGACGGCCCTCCTAGCGCCTGACAGCAGCTACGTTACGGCGGTAGGGAAACACGTGGTTGCCATACATCCGTCAAGCGTGCTTCACGGGCAGAAGAAGGAGGCCATCATGTTTTTGGAGCATGTCTATACCCAGAAGAATTATGCCAAGAAGGTCAGCGCGGTGCAGGCGGAATGGGTTGCACAGTCATTTGAAGAATAGATCCCGGACAGCGGAGAATTCAATACAGTGTTTTACACAAGTTCAAAGACATTAGCGATATATTGGAAGGGGAGCTAAGTATTCAAGGGGCGTGCACAGTGCGGTACAGAGCCTTGTTATTCTCCAGTCAACCCCTCGATCATATTTTTGAATCACTCTACCGTATCGCTCTGAACCTTATCGTAGTTCAGAAAGGTCTCAATATTTCTTCAACGGGCTTGTTGCTCGTTTTCAAGCCACGGAGAAGTGCACTCAACGCCTCGAGCTAGTCCCTGGTGATCTGTACCGTGCGAACTTACAAATTGTCACTGTCCGTTTAACCGCGGCATTTCCCCCTGCCAGCTGACGTCAAGCCGAAATCGCGACTTAGTCCCTAACCGTCTCAACTCACCAAACCGCCATCATCAACACCAATCTCAATCCTCTCCTTCAAATTCTCACTCCCAGCCCCTAACAACAACCCCATCTCATAAATCCCTCCCTCCCAACCCCCATCCCATCGTATTAAAAATTAAAAAAACCTCCCCTCACAATGCGACGCACCCTCCCCCGGCTCGCCTCCGCGCTCCAAACCGCCAAGACCAGCAGCAACCCGCTCAGCCGCCCCGGACCTCTAGCCCTCCTCCCGCCAATCCCGCTCTACCGCCGTCTCTTCCGGGCACACCGCAAGTTTCTCCCGCACAAGATGCGCGTTCTCGGCGACGACTACGTCAAGGCCGAGTTCCGGGCGCACCGGGCCGTAGAAAACCCTGCGCATCTGGTAAGTTTATTGTCACTCGTGACTTACTCAGGTCACATCCCGGGCGGTGCGCGTATATGCATATGAGCGGCAGTAACACCGTGCAGATAGGATTTCTTACAGAGTGGCAATTATACGCGCAAAGTATTGAGGGCAACTCGTGGGTAGGGGAGAAGTTGGATGAGGGCAAGATTGCCAAGATGAGCGGTATGGATCTGCCTGACTGACTGACTTGGACAGCACGCTAATTGAAGAAATTGCTCACGTGCAGATGAGCAACTTGGCCAGCTATATGAACTTATGAAGGCCATTCAGAAACAAGACTCTGAAGAGAGCGGCGGTTCCTCATGACCTCAGCCTGGTCTGGCCGCATTGCTTTAACATGTACCTGTAAACTTCGAGCATAAGCGCTGCATGATGCCTCAGTCGTCCGTGAAAATAGAGCCAATCTATTGATGTCTGCTGGTGACGGAAACCAGCGAAAATGACTTGGATGTGCGGTTGGCTGGCAAAATTACTCCCTTTACTGACAGTGGAGTGCCCTTTCACCATGCAAATGCCTAGAAGGAACGTGTCCTGCCCCTTCACTACGTGCAGCCCTGAAGAAGCCCATATACCCAGAACAAAATGCCCCAAATACGCCGACCAACCCAAACGCCGAACCTAAGATCAGACCTCAGCGCCAATTCTATGCTCATGCCACCGTAGCCGGGGCATCTAAGTACCATGTTGGGTCAACCTTAGGGTCAAGCTCCTTCGTCGAGAAGCCGTTGCCTAGATATGAAAAGCGGTTCTGCTTGATATTGTCATAACCATATTCCCAATCCTCGCCTCGAAACTTCTCCAGCATGTGGAAAAAGTGAATACGGCTGCCAGGGTGCAAAGCTGTAACCGGGCCGCCGGGTTGTCCATTTGTGAACCATGAGCGACTCGGGGCGCTCCAGGCCATGCGGGGCATAAATGTAGAGATATGTTCAAAGTAGTCATCAACTGCGTCTTGGGACGGAGCAATGGACTTGATGCCCTCTGTCTGACATTTCTTGATGACACCTGCGATGTACTTGGCGATGTGTTCACTCAACGTAAAAACACTGCCGTGTCCAATCGGGCCGTTGGGGCCGAGGAAAGCTGAGATGCGTGTTAGTCGATGAACTCCCTGCAGTGAATACAGCATCACCTACTGAAATAGTTTGGCATGCCAGAAACAGCACACGACATGTAAGACTTGGGAATCTCCTTCTTCCACCGGTCTTGGAGATTTCCGTTGCGGCCAACGATGGGAAACCGGGGGCAGAAGGAGGTGTCAAAACCAGTGGCGCATACAATGGCATCAACCTTCAAAATCTCCCCTGATCCAAGCTCAAGGCCTTCTGGTACGAATCTCCTCACACCACCAGTCTTGACTTCAACGTTCGGCTTGGTCAGGGCTTGAAGGTAGGAGTGACCTGGTGTCATCCTTCGAAAGCCGAGGGGGTAGTCTGGTATCAACGCCTTGCAGAGTTTTTCGTCCCCACCTAGCATGGCCGTCATGTATTCCGTGACCTTTGACCGTGCAAATGCCTGTACCGGGCTATTTGTGAGCACCTATCATGATTTCGTTAGTTGTGGGTCAAATGGTTAAAGAAAAAGGTAACTAACGATTGGGAAGGTGTTGTTGACTAGAGCCTCGATCTCCTTGACAAAAGTCCTGTAAAACTCGGGATCGGACTTAAACTTCTCGATAGTTTCCTGTGAGAAGTTGTCTTGACTGTCCATCTGGATCTTGCTCATAACCTCCTGGGCCTGTCCCATAATCTTCCACGACTGTATCCGTGGTGGTGGCACCCATGTGGGCGTTCGCACAACGTGGTACAATTTCTTGGCGCCTGGGGAGGATGTCAGCTGGGTCTCAGATTGCGAGGCCAAGGACGGACTCACTTGTTTGAAGCTCCGGGAGGACCTGGATGCCAGTTGCGCCGTTGCCAATAACAGCAATCACCTTGTTGGTTGGGTCAAAGTCCTTTGGCCAACGGGCAGTGTGGATTAGAGTGCCCTCGAAGCGGCCGATGCCCTCGACGTCGGGCCACTTCCAGTTGCTGATTTGCCCAACAGGTTAGCTCCTCCAGGATTTAACGTGACGTCTGGTGTTGGTCGTACAACAGGTGCCATGCTTACTTTAGGATTCCTGTGCCGTCCAGTAGGTAGGTGGCATAGTCGGCAAACTCAGTCCCCGTCTCCAGATCCCGGACAATCAAGTTCCAGATGCCATCCCGCTCATTCCACCGGGTAGACACAATCTTGTGGGAGGTCTTGATAGTTTCCCTCATGCCTTCGTCGTCACAGACCTGGCGGAGGTATTCGCCAATCTCCTCGGCCGGGGCGAAGAAGTTTGTCCAGTCGTGCTTGGGCTTCCACGAGAACTGGTAGTTGTGGCTCGGGATATCGCATCGGCATCCCGGGTAGCGGTTCTCGAACCAGGTGCCGCCCACGTCGGCGTTCTTCTCGTATACCACGAGCTCGTAGTCGGTCAGGTTGAGCCGCAGGGTGCGGATCATGTTCAGGCCACTCGCTCCGGCGCCGATGCCAACGATGCGGATGTGCCGGGTCGAGCCAAGCGGTTGTTCCTTGACAGAGTAGACATTCTTGGGAGCCATGATGGGCCGTTGGGGTTCGCCTGCCGCACAGCCGTGATCGTGGCGATCGCGAGACATTTCGAGGACCATTGTGAAGGAGGAGAAGGGAGCAAGCGTATAGAACGGGAGTATATAGAGGGGAGCAGCAAGAATGGGGGGCCGTTCTCAACCAAAGAACAAGTGACTGACGGTTCAAGTTTGGTACTTGGGATGGTCCACTTCACCTGCCCTTTCAATTCAAATTCATTGTTGGGTAAACAGCCCCTTTAAGTGGAAACCGCGAAGGAGGAGCTGGAGACCGGATGCTCCATGCGCCTTCCCTCATTACTATCCGAACTCGTGGCGAGACCATCCCCGAGACCGACTCGCTCCGCAAACAAGCCAACGGCCGGCCGGGCTCGGAAAACCTCAGGCATCTTACTTCCTGCTGAAGGACCATGGCGACCAGGAGCCGTGAAGTCTCGACGGGAATGCGATAGGGCAACAAAGCGGGAGAACCATGCATCCCATGTGCTGCCCCCCCAGCGACACCTCAATGCTCCGGCGGGTTGCCCCTTTGAGGTCCCAGCGGCGCTTGGATCCTGCGCCCGCTCGCGAGTGCTGTTGGCTCGTTTACGGACCCGCCGTCGATCTCGTCTGCCTCCGGCCTGCTTCCAATTCCCGGACAACTGCACCACCAGCTTGCCTGCTCCTCGAGTCGTTAGAGCCAAGCCATGCGGGTATCCACGATCCCAGCACGCGCGAGCAGGAGTAGTCAGTTGGGGGCGGCCATGAGGTCGGCGACCCAATAAGATGGATGCCAGCCGACGATGAGCGAGGGGCAACTCTCGATCCCTAGCCCGTGGCTGGCCCGGGTGAGGCAACTGTCGACGGCCACTGTGTCTGCGGCATGTGTATAAGTTCCGTATCCTGTCCAACCACGAGGGGTACCGTGTGTGCGGCGAATGAGGAGAAGGCACCGCCGGCAAAGTGGTTGGGGTTGCACCTTCCCGTGGCTGCACTAAGCGCACTAGGGAAAACCGCCTCCGAGCACCGATGCGAGCCTTTTGCTGAGCTAAGCGGAATCCCGCCCCACCTGTAAGACGGGGAGTTGACGACAAGCGAGCCAAGCCGTTTCCGCTAACAATTAAGCTTGTTGACTGTCAACCACTCACTGTCTCGAAAGGTGGCACTCATTGCGGCTACATATGCGCCGTCAGCTTGTCAGGGCATACAGACAGCACAGCTTGCTCGGACCGCGAATCGGCCCCAAAGAAACAAACGGCGGCATCCCGGCCAGCCTCGGCAGCTAACCACACACAACCTTTACTTCGCAGAGCCCGAAAAATCTTGCCTTCCTGAGCCAAGATGGCGGGTCACTTCTCCTTTTCGTTTGCGGGGGACGACATAGAGGACGATAGCCAGTTGGGCACCTCGCCCGTGCTTGCGCCAAGTGAGGTGCCATCCCTGACCCCGACAGCAGCAGGAGCAGCCAACGCTTTCCCGGTTCAAGGCAAACCGCTGCTCCCCCCCGTCTGCCACGACCTTGATCATATGATATCGAGGTTGCCGTCTAAAATTGCATATGGCCTGCTGGGCGTGGATCTTGACGACGGCAGCACCATCCAGATCCCGCGACGTGAGCTTTGGGATGTGCGGGTTCAACTCATGGTCGAGGAGGATGAGGATAATGACCCGTCGTCCGAGACAGCGCCGGGTCTTGGGGAGCACGATGTGAAGACAGGCATCTACGAGGGCGGCTTCAAGAGCTGGGAGAGCAGCGTTGACCTGGTCAAGGTGCTCGAGTCCGAGAAGACCGCCCCTGTCCTGAGTTGCAACCCCTGCATGTCGATAGAGGTGCGGTGATACTTCCCCTTGACAGCACAATCTGTTGGGGGCAAGGCGACTCAAGCATAGCAGTTGGCTGACCAATTCTTGTAGCTCGGATGCGGCACAGCCTTGCCGTCTCTTGCTCTGTTCCAATGGGCGCTTGCTGGGAGGCAGTCGTCGGGGGTAAAACTACCACTGGTGCTTACCCTTGCGGACTACAACCCTTCGGTTCTTTATCTCGTGACCCTGCCTAACTTTATCCTGGCGTGGGCGCTCCAACAGCGTGGGGGAAATCCGGTGGTGGAAAGCGCTTTCTCTCCGGATGGGCAGGAGCTGGATCTGACCAGCGAGGTTCTCCAGGCCTTCAAGGACTCCCTCTCCTCGAACCAGATCTCTCTCCTTTTCCTTTCTGGCGCATGGTCGCCCACTTTCGTTGAGCTGCTCTCCAGCTCTGTACCATCCATCCCTACCGAGTCTGCAGGAGGAGTCTATACCCTTGTGATGGGAGCAGAGACTATCTACTCCCCGTTTGCGCTTGAAAGCTTCGCGTCGACCCTTCTCGCTATCCTGGAGCAACAACGCCAGTCACACCCAGGAGGCCAGGCGACTGCCATTATCGCCGCGAAGAGGCTATATTTCGGCGTCGGGGGCTCGCTGGACGATTTTGTCGACAAAATGAAGAGCCTCGGCACGGCCGTCGAGACACTACGGGAAGAGACTCAAGGCGTCCGGCGAGGCGTCGTCAGATGTCGCCTCTCTTGACGGGTAATGGAACTAGGAAGGAAGATCGGATTGACGTCACCTCCTCGCCACCCAGGTGATGATGGCTAGCTTCGACAGAGGAAACGGAAACATATACCCGGCGTCTAGGACCTAGCCACCATCCCGTGGCGATATCAGAGAGGCATAAAGGATGTTTCAGACCTTGCTCGGCCCAGTTTGGGCCTCACTCGGAAACAGATCCGGGCGGTGCGGCTTGTTTGCACTTTACCCGTCGTTAACTGACACCCAGAGTTGTAGCGCCTCGCACGGCACAAGCCCGCTGAAACCTCGTTTCTTCCCTTCAAAACAGAAATTACCCGGAACGTCCACATCCTCGGCTCACTGATGCGTGCACTGTGCCACCTTGACAGCTGAACGACGAGGCGCCGTGGGTCGGCAACGGTATGTGACATCATCTTACTAAATGCTTCGATTTCGGGCTGGGCCTGTCTGGGCCTCTGTTCAGGTGCGGCTGGATGGCCATGCTTTGCGTCCTCTAACAAGCTCCCCACGCCTGCCTACCACTGCCTACGTAACATGTAACCGCAGCGCATTCCTGAGCTGGCGAGCTCTGTGTTGTTCAATTAGGTCGTCGTCGTATTTTGTGTTGCCACACACTTTCAAAAGATGGAGGGCCAATGGACGAGTACGCGCAATCGTGCATGAGGAATCTCGTATTATACCGCTCGCACCAACGTTCTGACCCTTCCCGAAAATCCAGCCTCATCTGGCCATGGCGCCGAATCTGCCGCAGATTGCCCATGTCATCGCGTGCATCTCAATATTTTCAGCCTTGTACACAGAATGTCCCGGGCTTTGCGATATTTTTTGTGCAACGTGACGGTGGTTCAACGCAGACCTGTAGTGTAGATGGCGTTGCTATTGGTTGACGTCCTACAGGTCGCGATCGTGGAACGGTGTGACCTTGCTGCTTGCATAATCTGTACGCTAAAATGCTTGTGCGTAGCGTCCCTCAGTAACACTCACTTACGACTTCTAGCTGCTAGATGCCAGATGCTGTCGGGACACAAGTACCTAGCCGATGTTTTGTGTCCATCGCAGGCCCATCACCCGCACACCGTGTCCCACAGCCTGTTTTGCGTCGCATGAGGCGACGTCTTGTTGCAATCACAAGAACTGTGGGGAGAGCCGGCAGGAGGTAGACTACCTAGGTGACTAGTTCCCCATCGCAGACCCTTGTGCTGCGCGCCGCGCGAAGCTGCTGCAGGAACGACACGAACCCTCGCCACTCCAGGCGAATATGCGGAGAGATTGGCAGATCCACACTTGTTGCAGCTTCCATTGCATGGAAAAAGAAGACAGTTCAAGCACCACATCGGGGCTGCGTGGAGCAGCGTTCTCAGCTTGACACTTAACGAGGAGTCAAGGGGAACTATTTCGGAGCTGTCAGCCCAACACGGGGCGGCAGAGGGGGGGACTCTCTCAAGAGTATCGCCTTGCATCGTTTGCGTCGCTGAACACTTAAATTGCTTGTATTTTCTTCCAAAATCCGGCTTAGACCCCCGATTCAAGATGTGACGTGCTCGGCGTCTTGCCGGGAAACGGGGTCGTGGCCTTGCCCTGCTCGGCCTAGATTGGCTAGCCTCAGGTTCCCCAGGATCCCACGTTCGCGCTGGTTCCCCATCGCGAAAGGGGTAATAAATTTTGCATAACGGCCTCCCATTGGCGGCGGCACTGGCGTGTCTCTCGTGTTCTGGAGATTTCGTTTATTTAGGACCCCCTGCAGAGGACTGATTGCCGTCTTCTCTTGCTCCTTCCCTCTTTTCACTCTTGCCAAACCCTCGTTCTCAACTTCGGCACCTGCCTCTAATAATAATAATCTTCTCCACGATCGTTCTGAGCTGACTGTTTCTCACTCAATTACAACCGACACCTCTTCCGTTCCGGCATAACCAACTTGGTATGTGAAACTCCACACGCGCCGCAGCTTGTTTTCCACTCGTGGAGTTGGATCAGAACCTTCTTCAAACGACCGGTGACTGACAGCTCATCGTCTACAGCCATATATACATTGTCGAGTATCGCATTTCCCGCAAATTCTCGCATCAATCACCATGAAGTTCTCCATCGCCATCGTCGGTGCTCTTGCGACCCTTGGTCTTGCGAAGCCCGCCATCACCAACACGGAGTTCGAACTGACCGAGGGCAAGCCCTACACTCTCGAGTGGATCAGCGCCAATGGCCCTGTCCTCGTTGAGCTTGTCTCGGGCCCCGATTCTCTCCATCTTTTGCCTGTTCGCACTCTTGCCCGTATGTCTGCACTTTGTCGCCGCCAACACGGCCCTCGTTCCACGGCCCATGCTGACCAATTTGCATAGCTGCCGTCACCACCGGCTCCCTCACCTTCACGCCCAGCGGCCTTCCCTCGGGCAACTATGCTTTCCGCGTGACCGACAACGACAAGGACCCCAACTTCAGCGTACTCTTCCAGTACAAGGGCACCGGCGTCGTCTCGAGCGCAAGCTCGGGCTCCGCCTCCGCCTCCGCCTCGTCCACTAAGTCTGCAACGAGCACCACCAGTGGTGTTTCCTCGGCGCCCGCGTCCAGCGGCTCTACTACCTCCGCAAGCAGTGAGTTCCCGTAAATCTTTCGTTCTCCGAGCCCCATGCTGACAATCGAATTCTAGGCACCTCGTCCCGTACCTCCACTACGTCGAGCACCCGTACCGCGGCGACCACTACTTCCACCAACACCCCGGCTAACAACAACGAGGGCCAGCGCTTCTCGTCGCCCCTTGCCCTTGTCTTCATGACCGTTGCGGCTCTCGTCTTCTTCAACTAAAGAACTACTTACTGTACCAAGTAATGCTTGGCTATCACCCCGTTGGATGACGCGGGCAGCACTCAGACTCTCAGTATCTGAGTTTCTCGTACATATGTTAATGTAGTCAGATCATGGACGACGTTTTTAATCGGAACTCTTGTGTGTGCCTTTGCGTATGTGTGTGTAAATGTGCTGCCAGAGTCTAGAGTGATGGTTATGGAAATCCGCATTATCAGTGGGCTAGACAGGTTGTGATATTGATGAGGATCTTCCAGGCTTTTCTGGCAAACAACCCACAACCATGGATCTCTTGCTGGCCGGATTGGAAGAAAATGCCCTTATGATGTGTTTAGCAGCTCGTCTCCGTTGGGTGTAACTCGAAGCTGTGGAAAATAATTCGAATTAAAGCTGTTCTCTGAAGTTCTGAGCCCCCGGGAAGGATGGTTTGTAGAGGTCTGATTGAAGTGCCGTTGCGCTAGATAGCGATTCGTCGAACGTACTATCCCCGCTCGGTTCAACGGCCGGGTAGCTGCAGGCAAACAAGCAATCGATGCAGGTCCGATGACGGTGAGATGCAGGGCAAAAATCTGGGGTACTGATTGTGTTGAAGCTTCGGGGTCTGGATGGGGGGTCCTCGAGCATGGCACCCTGGCAGCTTGTCAGATAACGTATCGGATCTCGATTGTCAGACCGCCAACACAGCACGGTGAGAGACACCAATGATCGTATTAATAGCATCTAGTTTCCTCATTTTGCCTACCAGGACCCGGCCGAGTACGTCAATTCTATTCTAAATCCTGCCCCCCTTGTATAGTAAATCTGAACATCTCGCTTCCGTGGCAATGTGGCAGGTGATGGTCCTGTTTTTATCTACCCATTTTCCACCAGTGGTCTCCTATTTATATTGTACAGTCCAGATATTACCAAGAAAAATAACTCCAGTTATTTTTGCCCACTTCTATTCCAAAATTAGCTGCCAACGTTGTATCAGACTCGCGTCTCCCAACCCCACGCCTAACCGCCCGATAGAAAAACGCTAGTAATGCCCTGTATCATGTAGCATGATGCATCCGTACTCCGTTCTAACTCATAGCTGTAAGTCGCGAAGATGATTCTCATAACTTCGCTTTCGGCGGTGCCCCCTGGGTGTCTTCTGACACCAAAACAACTACCGCGCAAATATCGTCCTCCTTGCCACCATGCCACTTCTCGTGGGGATAGTACTTGTTGACCTCTTTGGCGAACGGCCCGTTCAACTTCGAGTTGAGGCTCGCCGACTTTGCGGCGCCAACAATCTCCATGGCGAGCAGGCTCTGCAGCGTGACAGTAGGCCGGACCTGCGCTTTATCACCCTTCTGTTCACCCTCGGCCCCCGCTGCCGAATCCTTGAGTTGTGTATATTGCGCTAGGTCAGAGTTGACTTGCACTCCGGCGTCGGTGCTAGCCCATGCGCCAACGTTCTTCATCGTTCGGCTCACAATGCGTAGGATGTCTTGGTTAAAGAGATTGTCCCATAGTCCATCACTTGCGAAGATGATAACGTCGCCATGCCGAAGTCCGAGCCGCGTCACTTCGGCATCCCGCGGCTGGTCCATAAGTTGAGCGCCGCCAAACGCCGCGGCGCGGAGGAGCATACTCGGCGGCACGACACTAAGTTGGTATGGAGTGTTGAAGGCATGTGTTTGCGGTTCGCTACAGGCATGTACACCATTGAGTCTGAGCAAGATATAACCGCTGTCACCAAGGTTGGCGACCTCGAGCGAGCCATTCTCCGCCAGCAGCGCGACGATGGCCGTGCTCCCTCCAGCCTTGATTGTCGGGTCATGGCATACAGCGGAATATCCCTCTTGCATCAACTGACGGGCAGTCAGCGCAGCCGTGCCGCCTGCCGCCTCGTTGGACTTCGGTCGGTACTCGTGTGCCGTCGCGGCCATGTAGTCGCAAAAGGCATGCGAGAAGTCGGCCGGGTCCACGCCGCTGTCCATCCAACCACCTACACCGTCTGCCACGCCCAGCGCAACCTCGTTAGGATTGCTGCCTAGCCTGCTCACGAAGAAGGCATCCTGACCTGAATCGGGGCGGGAGGACTTTGCCTTGCCGGGTTTCGGCGGCTGGACGCGGTTGTAGGGGTTGAAGTGGAAAACATGTGTTGACGGGTCGTAGTGGTGCCCCTTTGCGATGTATGAGGCAGCAACATTATAGTTGAACTTGCCACCACCAGGCGCGGTCTGCGCCGCGGACGTCGTTGAAAAGCTGCGGCCGTTGCTGCCGCACTGGTCGCCGTCCATCGCGTGGCTTGGAGGAAAGGTTGACTGTCTGGAGCTTGTCGAAGCTGCGCGGCCGATCGGTAAAGACCTATGACTAGCTATCGGCCTCACAAGCCGAAGCCTCGGGCGGCATGGGACCCAGAGAAGTCGCCCTGCGTTAGCGGCCATTTCTCCCCGTTGCTGGGAAAGAAATCGGGATTCAATGGCGATTCGTCGGTCGAGTCCAACAACGGAGCTGCGCGAAGCCCTCTAAGGCCCGCAAAATTGAGCGATTTTAGTTAAAGGGCGTATTTATCTCGCGCATTGTTGAGGGCTGGACTGGCGCGAAAATCCGTAAAACTAGTGGTTGTGAGGAAAATGTTATCACCAAATTTGGAGAGGTCTTCAAATTGCATCATGCGCAGCCGTTCATTAACTTCCAGCTGCACTCCATCTGCACACCATCCGCTTGGGTGGGGCGATGCTCACGTGGGGGGTTCTCGGCATACTTTGGCTAACCGCAGAGCGAGAGCAGATAACCAGCTAGTGGCAACGGCAACTCAGAATTTACAGCTTGACCTTTCAATTCTGACTTGCCTTCCATACACTGTTTTCTACGGGCATGACTAACAGTGCATATTTAAACTGCGCAAGCTAGCCTACCGTGAAAAAGCAGAAGAAATGGTTTCCCTTGTAATAGGCATCTGTAAAAGAAGGCGTCTCTCTTCTCCGTTTGAGGATGCGCTTGGCTGTAATGTTTAACAAGGGTTGGGGTTATCATTTGCCGGTTATCAGTTTTCAGCCGCCGTTTAACCAAAGGGGGGTTCTCGGGCATGGTCGGGCATGCTGATTCGCCTGCGCTTGAATTGGTATTTGAAGAAGGCTGATTGGCCAGCTTCTGCCGAGGTCTTCCGGGAAGCCGAGTTCGAGTGTGAAGATCATGGATTGCGAACCCACTTTAACTTGTGCTCGACGCCACCGAGCACCAAACATCATCGATTTGGAGCGTCCTTGTGTCTCGACTTCCTTGTATTGCTCCCGCCGTCCGGTCCACAGGGTAGTCGAGTTGTTTTGCGACACACAACCTCGCGCGCCACGAGCAACGCGATTCAATTGCTCTCTCACTCCCCCTCGCTCTCCCTTCCGCCGCGACAATGGCCGCTCTCCGCTCCACCACGACCCGCCTGCTTGGCTCCGCGAGGCCAGCTTTTCGCCTCTCTGCTGCCGCTCCCGTCCGCGGGTTCGCCCAGCTCGCCGATGCCGCCCAGGAGAGCACCACCGCCTCGGGTGAGGCCTCTAAGCTCAAGACCTTCCAGATCTACCGCTGGAACCCCGACACGCCGACCGAGAAGCCGCGCATGCAGAGCTATACCCTCGACCTGAACAAGACGGGACCTATGGTGCTGGACGCCCTTATTCGCATCAAGAATGAGATCGACCCTACCCTAACTTTCCGTCGCAGCTGCAGAGAGGGTATCTGCGGTAGCTGCGCCATGAACATCAATGGCACCAACACACTGGCCTGCCTTTGTGAGTTGCTCAATGACGCGGGATCTCTTCATCGGTCAATGCTGACCATGCCCCGATAGGCCGTATCCCCTCCGAGGACAGCGCCGAGCTGAAGATCTACCCTCTCCCGCATACCTACGTTGTGAAGGATCTCGTGCCCGACCTCACCCAGTTCTACAAGCAGTACAAGTCGATCAAGCCGTACCTTCAGAGGGATACCCCTTCGCCGGATGTAAGTACAACAACCACCGCTACTTGAAATTGGAAGCAGTGCTGACGCCCTGTCTTATAGGGCAAGGAGTATAGACAGAGCAAGGCCGACCGGAAGAAGCTCGACGGCCTCTACGAGTGCATCCTGTGCGCATGCTGCTCGACCTCGTGCCCGTCTTACTGGTGGAACTCGGAGGAGTACCTCGGCCCCGCTATTCTCCTCCAGTCTTACCGGTGGTTGATTGACTCTCGTGACGAGCGCACCGACGCACGCAAGGACGCTCTCAACAACTCCATGAGCTTGTACCGTTGCCATACTATCCTCAACTGCACTCGCACATGTCCTAAGGGCCTCAACCCCGGTCTGGCCATTGCCGAGATCAAGAAGTCGATGGCCTTCTAAGGGATAGATGTCGAGTAATCGAGTAATCGAGTAATCGAGTTGGATGACGAGATGTGCGGACGAGAGGAAAAGCCAAGAGCACAATTGGTGTACGGTCAGCCCACCCCTCCCTGAGTCGGGGCGAGGCTTTTCGATAGATGTGTAAACTTTGTTCCTGGTCTTCACGCATGGTTGGAGTTTACTTTGTCAGCAATGGGAAATGGTACTTTCCACCGCCCCGGTTTCCGTGTGATTGTTGTGCGAGGAACTCTACAAGATTGGCGTGGCAGACTGAGAGATTGCGATGACGGGAGTGATCCAATTTTGGATAGACCACAGTCGAGATTCCGCTGTTTGGAGCTTAAATACCTCTTTTGGTAACATCAGACCACAATACAACGCAAAATGCAGACATCCTGTGAAAGCACAGACCCATCTTTCCCATCAGCCCCTATATATGAACCATAGATATCGCTGTTAGAAGTGTCAAGTCAAACTAGTGCCTTTTTAAGGCAACCCGTTGACATTTGAGTTTGGTGGTTCTTCAATCATCATCCCACTCTTCGCCGCTGTGAACGCCACTTGGTCCGGTATCTGTGGGGGATTTCTTTGAGACTGGAGGTGGCGGCGCATCATCCTCATCCTCATCCAAAGCTCTCGCCAACTCATCGGGGTCCTGCATCCTGGCGTCCTGATCTACATCCGTGACACCCTCGTCCTGGAACGACTGCTCAGCTTCAAGCACGCCTTCATCGGCGCTAACCGAGATACCCCGGGTACCCCACTTCGTCCGGGATGCCCCGCCCCGGCCACCGGCACCGGCAGCACTTGCACCACCACGACTGGCCTGGTGATCATTGAAGAAAGGGGCGTTCTCCTCGTCGGCATGGTCTTGCTGCGCGAACTGCTTGCCGCCAAAGATGCGGCTAAGAAGCCAGCCACGTCGCATATCATCTGCGTCGACGACACCGCCATTCCGGAGCTTGACGCGCTGGCGCGTCCAGTACACCCAGCCGAAGTCGAGGTAGAGAGCTGTCTGAATGATGCCAAAGATAACCGAGATAGCGTTAGGAGGCCTGCCGTCGGTGTCGAACTCCCGGAGAATCCAGTTGATCAGGTACAGCCCACGGTACGAGCCGAGGAAGACGATATACAAGGAGGTGATGACGGTCGGCACTGTTGTCTGGCGCAGGAGGAGAAGCTGCGGAAGAACGCAGACTGACTCCAGGATCTGGGAGAACACCCAGAGCCACTGGGGGATGACGTGTCAGTACAGGGTGCAAACTCAAAAGGGGAAGAAGAAGAGAAAGTACCTCGGTGAATGACCACGCAGTATGTTCGGCAAATATCATCATCACGAACGGCGATAGGATCAGACAGCCGGCCAGGATAACGGCGGCCAGCTTCCAGGCGATTTCCTTCTCTCGGGTCCGCGGATAGACAAAGCGCATTATCCCGATCGTGTAGAAGGACGAGAGGAGATAGAAGACCTTGAAGAAGTAGTTCCAGGCCCATGACTCCGAGAATAGATCAGTGTAGCGAGTGACGAAGACGGCGGCGTAGAAGACCTGGGTGATGAGAGACACGCCTGCGCGGACAGAGTCAGCAATAATGCAGCGTAGAGAGGTGATTCGGGGCAGCTAGCCTTCAGCGCTCCTGTTCCGGTGGATGGAGAAGATGAGGATGCATTTCGCTGAGATGTGGGAGAGGTCGGCTAATATTCTAAACAGCTGCATGATCATCAGCTTCCCTATCTCTGCTATTTCAAGGAGGAGGGGTGCAGCCCACATTCCATGCGCCGGCCATTGTGTATTGTGTCCAGCACTCGTGCCGGTCGGATTTATCGCGATTTCTGCGTTCGTGAGGAAGGGGGACAGGTCTGGTTCCCGATTATCGCATCGCTCGATGACGTCTCGCCAGCGAGTTGGCCGTGCGCGCAAAGACCCCTGTGATCTAAAGCAAGCTGAATAGCCTAGATGTTGGGAGCGGAGGGAAATATGCCGCGGTTGGGATGTTGGGGGGTTCGTAGGTAAGGCTGATAAACGGCAGCTTGCGCGTCGAGATGCTGAAGGAGTTAGAACTGGTGGATTGGTTGGGGACCTCGATGAGTAAGAAGGTGCGCAATGCCACGCAATGCTCAGCCGCAGCGCCAATAGTCAGGGTTAGGGTTTGTATAAGTCGGATTCGAAGCTGCCAAGTCGATGATATTCCAAATTCTCAAGGGCAAGTAAGTTTAATACGGTTTCTGCTCATTGTAAGCATGTTTCTGTAATGTATTGTATCTATCCTTTTTCCAGAAAGCCACATCGTTGTATTAGAGGGTTTCGACGTTCTCATTACATCATATCCTATCACATTCTTCTGTATCATCTTTTCCATATTCATCCTTCATAAAGGTTTTCGATCCGACACCTCCTGTGGGCATACACTTAGTTGCATGGGACGACAGAACACAGAGGATCTTCCACCAACCTCTCCGTGCTACTTGAAGTTCATTGGTCCAAGCCCCCGACCCGCCATCGCTTCTTGGATACCCTCTTTCAGAGAACCCATCGCCGTCGTCCATCCCTCTTTACCCGGCCCCTCTGGTTCTTCGTCGATGGTCCACTGCAGCCCCTTTATCAGGCTCATCACTTTCTCCATGTCCCTCTCATCCTCCAACACCCTGCGGAGGTACTTCGCAAATACATCAACGTCTCGCTTGTGCGGACCCTTTTCCTTCGTTTTATCGAACCATACCCTGACCATATCCTGGGCGTCCTTTGCGGAGGTCACCGCCTCTGAGAAAGCCACTTTCAGTGGGGCTGCCGGGAAGTTCAACTTTAGTTGTCCACCCGGAAGAACATGGTCTGTTTCCTCGTAGCGCCGACGGGGTGCATTGAAGCCCAACCCGGACCACTGCGCGAGACGCTGCTTGCGATGTTCGTCAACGATCTCCCACCGCATATCCTCAGGTAGTTCTGCCAGAAAGTCGGCATCGAGCTCTGAGACTAGATCTATATCATCATGACTTGAGTCTTCCGCCTCCGCTGCTGTGGGTTCTGTGACAAAACTCGTCTGCATCAACCCCAGCTCTGCATCGTGCATTCTTTCCCGTTCTCGGACACGACCAAATACACCTTTTATCCCGCGTTTGGTTGGGGTAGACTTATCCTTCGGGCGGTGCACCACTCTGTCCTTCCTCGGGCTTTGAGGCAACCGGGATTGCCCAGCGCGACTCAGCCCGTACGACGCCAGCACCTCGGCTTTCATTTCTTCAGGTAGAGCATGAAACACTTCTGGGTCGATGTCGGAGGGGATGTCGTCGGTGAGTGCCGGGCTCTGAGATCTAGAAAGAGAAGGAGATGTTTGACGGGATTGGGTGGCCGAGGTTCGTTGAACTTGGGCAAGTAACTTGCTTCGGATGTCGTTTGGTAGTTCAGAGAGCACCCCGGCATCCGGATTCGTGGGCATGATGAATTGAGTCCCTGAGATATTGAGTGGCGTTCTGGCCTTTCCGTCTGCCGCGTTAGTTCTTGCTAAAGACAGCGCTGGGTGTACTTTAGGCTTCCTCGGCGTCAATGGATCGACGGTGATCGGGTCCTCCTTAAACATTTCCACATCACCTGTCTCAGCCAGCCCTTCGCCATCGTCAATCGGCTCTGATTTTTGCCGTTTGGCTGATGGAGCAGCAGAGAATCTGGCAAAGCTGAGCCTTTTCTGGCTCCCATCCGGCCTCGTACTGGATGCTTTCAGGGGCTCCAGTTTAGTCATTTGTACTCCAAGTCCCCGAAGGTCCCCCGCGCTGAACTTGTATGAGCGCAGAATCGCCACTGCTTCCTTCCCAATCGTTTCACCATCATTCGTTGCTACTCCGAACGTCACGCTCTTATTAAAGGTGTCGCATTTCCCATGACCGAGATGCTTGGCAGGGTCCAATGGTGCGTCCAGGGCCCGCCGCATAATCTTCATCGTTAGGTGCTTCCCTCGAACCCCTTCATTGAGGAGCCGCCGTTCGAGCTCCTTGGACAAGTTGCGGACAAACTCCTCCGCCTCTTCCTGGCTGACAAATCTGATCCCCCAATTCACATCCGCCGAAACAGATTTGCGGATAGGCTGCTCTCCTACCTCGGCGTGGTCAATACCTCGAGCGTACTCGAACAGCTTCTCTCCAGTCTTTGGTCCTAGAACGGATATCAGACGTTCTTTGGGTGTTTGGCGGATATCTTTGACGAGCTTGATGCCAATCTCTTCCAGCTTTCCACCGATACTGTATGCAACGCCCGGAAGATCCTCGACTTTCAGTTCACCAAGAAAATCCAATACCTCATCAGACTTTATGTGGTGTTGACCGGCAGGCTTAGCTTTGCGAAGGGCGATTTTCGCGAGTAGAATGTTGCCTCCAATACCAACTGAAACGTGACAGTCCGTTTTCGCTTTGATTTGCCGGCGAAGCTGGGATGCCATCTCATCCACTTTCTCCTGTTCTCGCCAAATACTGCCTTCGCTTACGCCAACGCCATCAGACCCGGTGGCGGAGAGCACAACGTCAGTGACGTCGATAAGAGCTTCATCAATACTGACACTCTGAACAACACCGCCGACATCCAGGATAGCGTCGTAAAATAACTGACTAGCTTCCTCGTAGGCGGGAAAGTCGTAGGGCAAAACTTTAAGATCCGGACAGAGCTCCAAAGCCCGTTTCATCCACATCCCATTTTTTACGCCGAACTTCCTGGCTGGATAGTTGCAGGATGCTATTTCCGACCCGCTGCCGGTGCTGTGGGCCACAACAGCCGGTTTGTCAACGTACTCTAGAGCACGTTTCAAGGAAACAGCGCAGAAAACTAGACCACACTTATCGTAAGTAAAGGTCAACAACTCCATCAGGTTTTCTTGACTCACAGCTGTCAAAGTCAACATGCATGATGTATCGACGGGAGCCTTTTCGTTTTATTGCTTTCACTGCGGGACCTTTCTGGGTAGCCATACTCTGCAGGCGTGCTTTCAGCTGCGCCTTCCAAGTAGAGAGATGATGTAGCCGGCTTTCGGAATAAAACTGCTTGAGGAAATCGGGGTTTGCGGTGGATGACTTCCGAATCTTGGGATCGGAGAGCAACAGGGCGTTGTGTTCTTCAGAGGTCATTGCTTTCACTCTGGATGGACTGCCCGGCGTTTCTGGTTTCCCTAGAGTCTGCTTCTCCTCCAAATCGACCAGTTGATCCAAATCTGTCTTCTCAGGGGAACCCCGGCTGTTTTCCACATCATGCAATTGTCTATCCGTGGTAGCGAACGTGGTAGAGTTAGGCGGTTTAGAAGGAGTTTGTCCCTCAATGTCCATTTCATCGATCTCCTCGATCCTTCCAGACGGCTTCATGGCTGAGTTTGGCTGGAACGGGCTGCTAGAACCCTGTGTGTTCAGAGCACCGGCCGATCGTTTTTGAAACTGGCTTGTATAAAAGCTGCTCTGGGTTTGCTCTCGGTACCCTTGGGGAGACTCCTTTGTTGCACTGCTGAACATCTTCCCGCCATCGAGCTTGATGGTCTTCTGCCTTGAACCGTTCCCATCGTCGATAACGCGGTAATCTCGCCAAGGCAGAAGTCGCTCGGCTTGGATAGAATCCGTCACCCATGTCGGCTTTACCACGCGGTACTGGGCGAACTCTGCTGCTTTCTTCGGAGGCATGGAGGAGGCGATGATATGAGTGGCCATGGTTTTTGAGTCCAGATACTGAAGGAAATCAGCACCATGCTGAACGAGCTCCCGGTGCAGAACCTGCACCGATGGTTGCGTGTAGCCGGTGACGTGAGCAACTACATTCTTGAAGATCTGGGGTTTGTCTCCTGCCGCTGCGCGAAGTTCGATGTCCAGGTTCTGAAGTTTGAGCTTTTTGCGGCGAAAGTAGTCGCCGAACCCACCGAATTCGCTAGCCTCATACTCTTCGCCATTTTCGTCAGAAAAAGTATGTTCTTCGAGGCGTTTCCGAACAGCGGATGAGCCTTTTTCCAAGCGACTCCCCATCCCGCGATTATTGTGTCAATCCGACGACCTGATGGGCGAGAATGGTGACTACGACATCATTTGTTCGATGTGGGCCTTCGCAATGGCCGATGGACACCGGTATACAAGTCAAAAGCGTTGTCGCCTCTCATATGCAAATAATTAACAAGGTTGTGGACCCAGTCATCGCTATGAGCAGAAAGATTCGGCGCCAGTAGTGTTGGTGGCAAGTAAGCACGGTATGTGGGACGTTGACAAGAAGCGCGATCTGGGGATTTGCGACGCGCGCGGTCCCGTGATCAATTCCAGCTGCCTAACCCAGCTGAGCAAGCACCGGCCTCACCAACCGGCACCCCCAGCACAGCGCCACTCCACTGAAGCCTCGCGCTTCAAGGCTGAACATCATCCGCCAACAACTCCTGGCGGGTACAACATCGCGCAACATGAACAACGAGCAATTTCGCAGGCTCTTGCTTGCGAATGCAGCCAAGTCAAAATCCGACCAGAATGGCACCTCCCCATCCGATTCTCGCCCCAGCTCGGGCAGCAGGCCCATCGCGCTCGGATCCAAACTCAGGTCCAGCATACCCATGACCCCCCGCTCTGTCGCCGGCGGCGCAAGACTTGATTTCGCTCGCCAGCTCGCCGAAAGGAACCAGACCGTCTCGGATCCAAAGAAGGGCAATACCCGGATCTCAGCGCCTAAGGGTAGTAAGTTTGCCGAGGGCTATGTCGATCGCGCAAAGACGAGGGAGGAGCAGGAGGAAGACGAACGTGCTGCACGGCTCAAGGCCTTAGAGGAGTCTTTCAAGAAGGAGGAGATTGATCAGGCGACGTATGATCGACTACGGGGCGAGATTGCGGGCGGTGACTTGTCAAGCACGCATCTTGTGAAGGGGCTTGATTTCAAGCTGCTAGAGCGGGTGAGGAAAGGAGAGGATGTCTACGGGGAGGGGGAAACCCCATCATCCAAGCCGGATTTGGATGCCGAGGGTGGCTCACCGGAGGGGGACGACGCGGACGACATGCTCGAGCAGCTGGAGTCGACTGAGGTTCAAGCTATCGAGAGGGAGAAGGTGCAGAAGAAGGGACAGTTTGCGACCACCAGTCTCAACCCCGGTCAAAAAAGGTCACGAAACCAGATCTTGGCTGAGATGAAGGCTGCGAGGGCAGCAGCCAAGGCAAAAGAGGATTCCAGCCTTGGGTCCAAATTCAAAAAGATTGGCGTCAAGAAGGCACCCGGTACGAGGATAGAGCGGGACAGTAAAGGTCAAGAGGTCATGATCATTATCGACGAGGACGGCCATGAAAGGCGGAAGGTGAGGAAAATTAACCACAGAGCTGTCGAAGAACAACAGAGGGAAGAGGCTTCCTTAATGTCTGAGACGGTCCTCGGCATGGAAGTGCCTGAGTTCTACAAAAAACAGTTGGCGGAACTGCTAGCGGAACAAGAAGCTGAGGAGGCAAGAAAAGAGGTCAATATCTTCGATGACGCTGGCTCAGACTACGACCCCCTTGCGGATCTCGAGGGCAGTGACTCCGAAGATGAGGAGGGCGAAGAAAAGGATAAGCCCAAACCAACAACAGAAAAGGAGTCGAAGCCGCCCACAGCTGATATGCCGCCGCCGCCAAGGCCCGCCGCAGCAGGCGCAAGGAACTACTTTAAGGACTCCAAGATAGGCTTGACGTCTGAGGAAACCTATAAAGCGAAAACGCTCGATGTCAAAGATGAATCGTTCCTTGCTGCCCTCAGGAAGGTCAAAACCATCAGCGCCGCTGAAAAGTCAGAAGAGGAGCAGAAGATGGCAGAGCGCGAGCAACGACTCCAGAAGAAGCTGTTGGAAAGCAACCGGGATGACGCTGACTTGGACATGGGCTTTGGGTCAAGCAGGATGGAGGACGAAGCCGATATGGAGGAAAGCAAAATTAAGCTGTCCGCCTGGGGTGAAGAGGGCGACGACGATGATGGTGAGGGCGGTGGGGACAAATCGAAGCGGAAGCGGGGCCCCAAAAAGAGAAAGGGTGATAAGAACAGTTTCGCCGATGTGATGAAGGTAATCGAGCGGAACAAAAACAATGGGTAGGCGGGAGTAGAGAAGCTTCCCGGTCGCCCTGTTTCTGAGATGAATTGACATGTGAACTAAGACCCAAGTCTATAACCAAAACCGCCACACCGTGCACGCAAGACTCTCATATGCTGATAAAATGATACCCAGTCTATAGCGAGTTGATAAGGACAGCGACGAAAGCGACTGAGCACACCAGCATTCTCTGCCACACGGTTCAGTCAGCTAGAAGCTCAAAAAGCGCTTTCTGCCAGTCTACCGTCTCAGAGTGTCCACTGGAATCAGGCCCTACTGCGAAACTCACCTTGAGTACTCCAGGCCTGCAAATTTATACACAGTGCCATTACTGTGAAAGAATGCTTGGCATATCGGGACTGTCATCTTCCCGTCAAGGACTGCGTTGGATCCGCCGTACAGTGCTCGAGTACCAACGGTTCCTGGCAGATCCATTGTCTCGTTGTAGCACCCATGATAGACGTATCCCAAAGTGGTTTGGCTTAGATACTCGGCCCAGACGCGTCGGAAGCGGCTACTGGCGTCGAAAGTGTTGAGAGGGAAAAGAGGAGAGCCAGAAGAAGCCCGATCGCGGGGGAGAAATCGCCGGGAATTGACACCCTCAATGCCATTCCTTCTGTCGACTGGGCGAAAGAGTATTCACGTCGAATAAGCGTTTCGTTGATGCGCACGAAGAGACATTAAGATAAGCCCGGCTGCGGGGGCCGTGATCGTGATTTGGCTCGTGGTGCCTCGTGGCGGAGGCTGAGAACACAAAGACCGGGAAGTGCCCCCCGATGGATCAATCATAAGCCACACGGCCATCCTCGTGAGACAAAGCAAGCAGCTTATTGTCTTTATATACTTAATTACATTGGACACACTGTTTACCTAACCTGCTATCGCATGCTGAGGCCTGTCCCAACGCAGACCCGATGATTCCTCGTTAAACCAAGGATACTATACATGTTATCAGCTACGGCGTTGGAGCACGTCCAAACCGTCTCTGTGCACTCAAGCTTGGCTGCTTGATCCCGATCCCCAGCTGCCCACCAGAGCCATGGCGTTTTCTCCACCGTCTGCCAGTCGCTCATCCCCCAACACATCGGCCATACATTTCCATGGATCGCGCCCGCCACCCCATTTTAACAGCCCCTCCTTCAACCGCTCACCATTTTTCCTCTGAAGGGAGCCATGATCGCGGCCCGCCGAGAATACAACATTCCACACGCGCTGGGCTAGCAC
>Ga0247760_1000422_pt1 | contig 46558 bp, 50 predicted proteins | sample UWRJL171409R4_FD_179936 | JGI IMG/M metagenome (GOLD analysis project Ga0247760, IMG submission 179936) | Plant litter microbial communities from Arlington Agricultural Research Station in Wisconsin, United States - UWRJ-L171-409R-4 | ecosystem: Environmental > Terrestrial > Plant litter >...
GTGGTGGAGGTTGTGTGGCTTCAGGGGGAGGTTGGGGGGGGGGGGGGGGGGGGGGGGGGCAGAGGCCAACTCAAGGTTAACGATAGCAAATAGAATTTCACAATTGTGCAAGTTTCGGCAACAGGAGTGAGCTTAGCACAGATCTCGATTGCAAGGGGATGGCCAAGTCAACATCACGATTCCAAGTCTGCAAAGGGGAAACCAAAAAGATGCTTCGACACCAAATTGTCTCCTTCTGTGGAAGGAACCCCCAGGTTCTGTGAAGTTCCCCTCACGACTCGGAAAGAATGAGAGTTTGGCAAGTACGTTCAGATTACCGTCATGAGTGCAAATGATGCTCTACATGCTCGACTTGCCATCGTGCCTTCCACACTGGCAGCGAGCCAATGCACACGCGATTTCCTGTCCATAAGCCATCATGTCCGGCCAAAGTGATGGTTGCAAGACCAAGCTCGCCATATCTTCGTGGCATGGTAGTCTCACACAGCTGAACTGTGAGGGACAACTACAAGGTATACAGAAGAGAGCCATCCACTGATGCTCCTAATGTCGAGAGGTTCGGTTCCATGCTAGTCCCAGCTGTCTGGAATCCGCGGGCTGCATGCTTGCTCTTTTCAAGGCAAACCCCCAAGATGGGGCTGAGGAGGCCATCTCATGCGACATATTCTGGACTCAGCCATGGCTCCTTGTGAAAGGCAACATCACAGAAGACACCGCTTGTCGGCCCGGTCTGTTGAGCGGCCTAGCTGGCGACCCCAACGACCATATCAAGGTCCATACCAAGGTCTATCCTTCGCGGCGAGAGCCAAAACAAGGTCCTAAATAGACTCGGTGAGGTCCCCATATCTGATCTTTTTTTATCGTGTCTGGCAAATGGTCTCGTCATATCCGGTTCAGTTGTCGAATCAAGTAATGATTGCCTCCCCAGACTGAGTCCATGGGCCGCAAAGACAACCCCAAAAGAGGGTCTAGAATGAAGGGTCTTCCGGAAAGCAGATATCCGAACAAGCAGATCTGTGTGTTGTGGACGGGATGGTGTTTTTGAGCCGCAAATAGAAACACCCCCGCAATGCCACGGAGATCCTACCCTAAGGTTATTTTCCGCAGTCGCATTGCGACTCATTGCTGCCCAGGTACCGAATGCGATCCTTTCCACCAGTAAGCCGAGCATCACCCACAAGCACTGACAACCACCATGTTTAGGTTAGTCGAACCGTTGAAGATCCGGTCGCACAATCGAACATTCCAGGTTCCTTGAGTTTGGGCACGACTGGTAGGCGCCTTCCCGTCCCGCATGTTGTGTGAAGCGGCCATATATGCGGGCCGGTTACATAGGTACCTATGCCATCCCGGGCTGGCCTGGGAGATGGCGTCTGGCGGCCTTCGACTCCTAGAATGAACACGGCGGTAAATGACACTGCTTTGCTACTGCCCAGCCCCAAAACATCGCGACATAGCAGCGACAGACTGGGCATAGCAGATTTTTAGCATCACGGCCGACTCCTGGGCCGACACCCGTTCCAGCCAAAAATACTGAACAGTGAGGATGCGTATTTTACGTTTTTGTTTCGTTTCGCGTTATTATTAGCTGTGGTCTGGGTCCCTGCTACCAAATCATTGAGGAAACAGCCTCGCAACTGTTTGTGCAGGCCTGAACGGACACCAGGCCAACCCACGGGGCATCGGATGCTGCGCCCAAGTCAACCTGAAGCTATTCTCACTCCAACAATACCCCAATGTGCGCGAAGCATGAGGCCCCGAGTCTGGTGCGGCGTACGTAACAGCCCCCAACTAATCCTTCGATATTGCTGTCGGCAGACCTCACGCGATTCTGACCGTGCCTGCTTACCCGCAACCAAACTTCGGGAGTGCTCGCAATCGCATTTCATGCAAAGTAACGGCGCGTACGGACCCGTCCAGAGGATCGTAAAGATAACGGCCGGGGGGGCGTAATACTGACCCGCTGCCGCAACATTTCTGACTTCTTACAGCTGCTTGGCACTTTATACCAACCTACCTCGCTTGTCCAGAGAGGTGTGACGAAGTCGCTCTAAGCTGACCGTGATGGCCGTGATCCCGCAGAATGGACGTACATAAAAAAGTAGTGATGTGATGTGATCCCCAACGCAATGGAACGCACGGTGACGGCGCAGGGAGGGCGAGATCTTCCCCAGCAGCCGCTGGAGAGGAAGCCCTTGCAGTACCCCGCCCCACGGCCGATTGGCTGCCTGCAGCGACACCTGGGCTGCTCACCTATCAGGGGGGGCGGCACGCCGAGGGAGAACCCACATGGCCGGCGCTTCGAAGAATCACCGTCCTGTCCAATCAGCTGCTGAGAAGCCCAATGGCCGCCATATTTCCTGTGCCTGGTTTCAACTTTCACAGATGCGGGCCCAATTGCAGGTCGCGTCGGACGTTGCGAGCCCTCCCGCCCCTGCCGTTTGACTACCAGTGCCGACCCCGGCACGGTGCTGGGCAACATGCACAAGCCTCAGAGGAATCACACAGATGTTGGGCTCCACGCTTACCCCCCCCAGTGATATTGTAGCTGCGGCACCAGCGATACTAACGTACCGGTAGTGGTATAGCAGAGCAAGGATGATGGTGTTAAGCTGCGAGGCGTTGCTGTGGGCGGCCAGTAGCCTATCCCGTCAAGGGACCCCTCCTCCTCCAGTCTATATACCTCCCGAGGCGCTCCTTCGCGGCGTTCCCTGTATCCTCCCCATTTTCATTCTCAATATATGACATAGCCAGATCTCCTTCTGTTGCGACTGCTGAACTGGTTCCACCATCGCCTCATACGCACGGGAGATACTCAACGCTCGCTCCCTCACATCTGCTGGTCCAGAAGTTCGACATCGAATAATACAATATGGCGACCACAACAACGGCGCCGTTCCCTCTCGCCACAGAGCACACGTTCACAGGAGGTGGAGAGGATGCGAGCGCTGGAAGTGCGGGTGCTGCTCCTGGATCCGCAGCCGACGGCAGCGCCGCCGGTGCTTCGGGGTCCAGCAGTGGTAGCATGGAGTTATCTCGTGGGGGGTTGGTCGCTGTGATTGTGGTTGTGGTCATCGTTGCCCTCGTTGGCAGTGAGTGCTCATTGCCCTCCCAATAGACCGTCGGGATCAGACTAATCGATGCCGTAGTCGCGAGCACTGTCCTTTTCTTTGTCGCCAAGAAGAGGGAGTGGACGATGAAGGAGACGCTCCGGAGATCAGCAAAGAAGGTTGTCACGGCCCTGACACCGAGGCGATCCGAATTTCCGAAGTCAGTGAAGGATTCCGTCGGCCGAGGCGGCCGGATGAACAAGCTGGATGACGTTCCCCCCACACCACGCATTAAGCCGTCCGACCTGGAGAAAGGCAATAGCAGTCGATACGACAAGCGGACGAACTTTAGTCGGAAGTGAAGCGTGGTAGGCTATGGGCGGCCACCGGATAGATTTGATGGCGCTTGAGGGTTGTTGTTTTAGCCCCAAAGGGTACGGATTCCGTTGACGGAAAGGTCAATGGTTGAATGATGAACGGGTTGGGCTGGGAAATACCAAGATTCTTTTTGCATGTATAATATTAAGTCTGGTAGGGCTGGTGTCCGGCCTATATCCGTCGGAAAGTGTTGGTACTGGCGCTCCTTCTTTCGTCAGAGCGCTTGTTCGCTGGGGGAGGAGGAAGCTCTGCCCTAGCCTTCTTCTTCGATTCCGGTACAAAGGTTACTTGTTTCTCTCCAGCCAGATCACCTGAGCGAGGCTTAGTAGTGCGTGTATGCTTTTGCACCCTGTCGCCAATGGCCGTGTCCTTTGGCTGGCCACCCTGAGCGCGCGATGAAGAAACCTGCATGACCACACTATTGTCATCGCTGCCAGATTCGCTATCCTCATTATCCGTGTCCGTATGCCGAGGAATTTGATAGCCCTCCTCACCAGGAAGCTTGGTGCTGGGGTTAAGGGACCTGAACTCGTGACTGAACTCGTCGACCTTGAACTCTTCGTCCTCAAAGAGCCCCTGGAAACGGGTGTCGCCCAGGATACCGGCCTTGGCGTCGACCTTCTCTCTGTTCTCCTGCCGTTGGATAAGCTTGTCTGCCAGCTTCTGGTTGACCTTGACCTTCTTGACTCCTCTAATACGACTTGCGCGCTCCTTTTCAACCTTCTCCTTGACCCTCTTTGCCCGCTCTTCCTCCCAGATATAAGGGTTAGCGATCAAGCGGGCTTGATCATAAAGTTTCGCGGCAACGAAATAACCGTGCATATATGGGCGAAGGAGGTTTGTCTTCCCGATGAGATGTGACAAACTTAGCGCCTTGAGTTCAGGCTGTGTCAAGAACTTGTAGTTGTCGTATGTCTCGGTGGGCTTCTCGTTCTCCATTTCGTGAACCAAGTTATCAAGGAAGTGGCACCATGTTGGTGCGAGACCCAAGCTGGGAATGAAAAAGCTGTGCATTTGCCTGCCCTGTTTGTCAAAGTCAGTGAACAGGAAATGCGGCAAGTGGTCTGGGAGATCACATACCTCATTGGCCGTCAGGATCATGCCAGAATCCGGGCAGTGTGTTACAAAATTGATGTCGACCATGGGCTCGATCGAAGTCCACAAGTCGCCGCTTTGCTCGTCCCATATCTTGATGATCCTCTTATCCGCCGAAAGAAGTTTTCTCTCGTCAGTTGGAGTCTTGAGATGAATGAGATTTTTGATGGGGAGACCCATGCCCTGATCCTTCTTCATGAGGGGGCGAGGGTTTCTCAGGTCGAAGACTCGAATTTGCCCTGTGCTTGTCCCAAGCGCTAGAGAAAGGCCATCATGACCATAGTCTAGGGCCGTAACTTCACCATCGTTCCCACCTAGAACCGCGACTCGACCCTTGCTGCGGGGATCGAAGAATTCAACTGTGCCGATCGATGTCCCAAACGCGCAGAGGCCGTGTGTGGATTCCGCTACCGTCGCAACGTTGACTGCGCCTGCAAGAATACCTCCCTGCAACCCGCTGCTACCGTCGTCTTCGCCAATGTCAACCTGCCAGGGTCGCAGGAATTGGCCTCTTTCCAGGTCAAGTCGGAACACCTCGCCAAGTTTAGATCCGTCAGAACTCAACCCGACTGCTGGGATGAGAACCTCAGTGCTCTGTCGAATATATGCCAAATCTCTACCGAACCGGGGAAGTCGCACTTCGTAGTGGCATCCCGACGGCGTGTGAAACTCCAAGGACCGGTCGTTTTGCAGGTGCAGACTCTTGGTGTAGTCTTGGCTGAGCAGTAAAAAGGTCGTGTTCTCGGACTTTGTGTGTCGAGAAAAAGAAAGTGAAAGCTCTTGAGTTGAGTGTACGTGAAATTGGGGCTTGTAGGTGCCCGAGCTCATGATCCAGTTGCCATCTTCGCTCACTCGGACGCAGTTGCTTGCTGATCATCTGGTGTGAGCTTTTCGTCGGGAAAGCAGAAAAAGGGGAAAGTGAGAAAGAAACAAACCTTCTTCAAACTCGAATTCCTGTAGCAATTCAAAGTTGTTGAGGGTTTCCGGGTCGTATTTGTCTGACCTCTTCCTCCGGCGCGCAAGCCAATCTGGTAGAGGCCTTGCGGTTGACGGCCCTGAGACGGTGTATCTGTGACGGTCAGCAAGTATTCAGTCATTATCCGTATAGAGCAGAAGCTCGAGTTGCCACTTACACAGGCACCGAGCCTGGGTTTGTCAACTTCATGGCGTGCGACGGTAGCGCAGAATCAGGATCGGATGTCTCGCTCGTTGCAACTGGAGGCTTTTTGAGGGGCAGAAATGGCCATAAAACTTTTGGGCGGGCGGTGTTTGAAACGGGAAGGCGGTGAGCTGTATCTTATCAATTTTCCGCTAATCGCACAGGCCCATTCATTCGCTCATGTGGGGAGTGGATGGCTTGGCATCCTCGACAAGGATCAAGTGGAGTGTGGACCCTCTCTCTGTCTGTCCAGCGGAACAAACCGCTGTTCCAGCTTCCAGCGACACAGGGAGCCGGGGAATTCATCCAATGCGCAACCTGCGCCACAGTTGGTAGCATGACCTTCACCACAGCAGAACTCTTGCGCCGAGACCATCACGCACGCTTTCCTCCAGCATCGTCGCATTGTACTGCCGGCGTCACGAACTGCAAGTCAACGGACCACAGGATATCCTCTTTGAACGCCTAATTGACAACTCCGTGCTCCGTCGTCGCGCCTCCCGTTTCCCGGGTCTTTGCATCTCCGCGTCCCCGCGTCCCTCTTGGGACCAGCTCGAACTCCGCGCCGCACGCTATTTGGATGCTCTGGGAGGCGAAATTCTCGTGATACGCGGGTGCCGCTCCTTCTCGGTCATGGAGCCCGGCACCACGGCACATCGAACACGACGAGGCCGCACGTATAACCGCCCACTCGACTTGTCGCCGTAGGCCTGCTCCCTGCCCGAGCTTGGTGGATGACCGTCCGGCACCCGCATCTACGCCTTGCGAGGTGTATCCTCCGCTATGGACACTGGCGAATATGATACGAACACTCTGTTAATTGTATGCTCACCGGTTGGCCCTTTGCCCAGCGGAGATGGTGCTCATGCTGACCTGAATTTCCAGAACAACCTTGCCGGCATCGCTTATCGTATATACGAGCCCGTCGCCTCCCAGTCGTCAACCTATACGTTCAACGCTTCGGATGTCGAGGAAGCTCTTCGCCGCGATGGCCATCTCGTCTATATGGATGCCGTGCGGCGCGGTGTCTGGTGCTTCTGGCTTCAAGACAAGGACCCGGCGTTGACGGTCCAACCTGAGCAGATAGGTCTCATTTTGAGAATGGAGGTCTGCGGGTACCTCCTAGTCCTAGTCGGAGAAGGGAGCTTCGATCCGCTCAGTTTGCACAGAAGTCGTCCACCAGGGGCTCATTCAATACACACGCCCAGCAGCTCATCCTCGAGCGGCTCGGCCCTGGACATACCAGCCAGGGGCCCTCAAACATTTAACCCGCCGCCAGCTACCATTCCGGGGAATGGTGCCATGGCTGTTGTGGATGGTAAGCATGTCACCGGGGCAATGCCAGACATGAAAGGTTATACCTCGGTACCCGTTAGAGAGGTCTACGGATTTTTCATCACAGCCGCCCTATCGTCTTTATCGGCCGCCTTCTGCCACAAAATCAGCGGCGCTGTCTCATTAAACCACAGGACGGTCCGGCTGCCACCCCAGGTCTTTCAACCGGACGAGGGAGACTTTGGGTTGCTCCGGACCTCGGCTACTGCGACATTCCGGGTATATCTGACAACGACTGGGTCACTTATCATTTCTATCTATGTCTCGCTGCTGCAGGGCTTGATATCCTCTGCGGATGCCCTGCGCTCAAACTTGCTCTCAGCTGGCCCCGTCATTCTCGCAGCCCCCCTTGGAGCTTTCGGGGCTATGCAAGGGGTTGTTGATGCGGAAAGCCATGTGGCAGAGGTCGGCTTCGGTCAATCACCAGACACCCAGATCAGTCGACTTCGGCAAGATCCAGGGGATAAGTTTTCGCAGTGGAAAGCCACTTGTGCGAGATTGTTGCAAATGCGTGGCATGTCACCTTCACTTTTAGATGGATGTGCGTGGCTCAACATCCATTTCAACCAGCGGAAGCCATATGAGCAAAGAACGGACGGCAAAAGGACACCTCTATTGAATTCTGGTCCAACAGCGCCATGGCCATCTGTTCTCTGCTTCCTCAAACCAAAGATCGAAGTCCATTTTGACGGCCGCCTCGAAAAGGGGCAGCTTGGCGTTGCAGAGAATGGGGATCCTCTACGGGACGCCAAAGACTGGTGCAAGGGCGTCCTGGAGCGTGAAGAGGCCCTTGAAAGGAGAACCAAGGAACGACTTGCTGCGGCCGAACCTCGTGACACCATTGACGCTGAAGTGAGGAACAATCAGGCCAACAGCTATTCGCCCTTGAATATCCGCCGCTTGAGTAACGGCGGAGCGGCAGCGGCAGCTGGGATGATGTATCCAACGCCTCCTGATGGAGTCCAGCAGCTGGGAGTCACGCCGTCTTTTGACGGAGCAGTCGTGAGTCCAGGAAACCAGCCAGCGATGACGGCAATGCCCGAGGAGACGGCAATTATCCACCAACCCGCTCCTGGTGGGGATGGCTTTGATGAGGGGTGGGCAGGACCTGAGCAGAAACGCGAGCAGCAGCCAGGGGCTTCTTTCCTGGAAGGCGAAAATCTCTTCGGCGACCTCGGCGAAAATATGTTCGAAGGGAATGAGCTTACAGATGCCGACTTTAACTTCTTCGATGAACAACCGGGAGGCGATTTCGGTCTCCCCTCGCTGACCGATCTGGGGTCAGCTATGGATATGTCGATGGACATAAGCCAAGATCTTGAGCAACCACCCCAAATCGTCAAAGTTGAAAATATCAATGGGAATTCCCGTCCTGCAGTGCCGGAATTCACCAAGCCCGAGCTCAAACATGCCCGCAGCATACTCGCCGACGAGAGTCGGCAATCGAGCAATCTGGAGAGTTATAATGCTAATTCTGCGATGGGCATAAAGAGGCACCCTAGCCCCTTCAACCCCGACACTGTCTATAAGCGGATCCGTGCCTCACTCCCCATATCAAGCACACGACAATATCCGACCAAGGACACACGGCTGCGGCGTGGGAGCGTATTCGAGAAGGTTGACTTCAACCCGTCTCTGTCGCTCACTAACGAGAAATACCAAGAGAGTGGGCCTTTCAACTATACCATACCAACAGCAAAAGACAAGGAAAACTGTCAGCTCGGCAGCACAGGCCCACTCTCCGGCGGCGGTATTCCGGACCAGGCCAAGAAGCTGAGGAATCTGAAGGAACTCCCTTCTGGTATCGGCCTTTTGCTATCGAGGATGGGTGGAGGCTCAGCTACTAGTCCATCGAGGCGGGACGATCTCCTCTCTGACTCTGGGGAGTCGGACTGGGGGTCTGACGACGACAATATAAGCAATACAACAGGGGCTCCATCTTCTCCAGCGAAGTCTAGTGTGGTCAAAAGGAGACCGGATGATGATGTCATATCCATGGCAGCCTCGTTCAAAGACCTCGAAAATGCCTCGGCCGACTCGCCAGGGTATGGTCACATCGACCTGTCGCGCTTGGCTGTTCCTGAAATCCCAGAACTATCCCTAACCAAACACTTTGCGGACCCCGAATCAGCTCCGTTTCACCCCCTCAGCTCAGATAGTGATCTCATCACAATCGCGCAAATTCTCACTGAGCAAGCTGCATGCGGCTCCCTACGCCTAGGCCCGCAAAAGCTCTCATCTGAACTCGGGGATTTTCGCCGCAATTTAGCGAATGCGATTCGCTACTCTGTACAGGGCCTGCGAAAGGCGCTACCACAGTCATTGTCTCGAGCAAACGAATGCCAACTTCGGCCATTTATTGAGGTTCAAGACGTATCTCTAGTCCCTCCGCCCAAGCCTACTCAGTCAAATCCCCCGCAGAGAAATGCCACGCAACAAAGACCTGCTGGCCAGGAGCCTACCAAGCCACCCATCTGGCAGATTCCCTCTCCCCACATCGAGGTTCGACGTTACGAAGCACAACTTTCTGTGTTGCCATCGGCGATCTCATTCTGGGAAAGTTTAGGCCTAGGGCCCTCGCGAGGGCCTAAGGATGTGGTGTCAATATGTGTCTTCCCCTATCTGGAGGGAATGCGAGACAGCGCCGCCGCTTTCGTGGATAGAATCCGAAGCACCTATGAGTCTCTCAAGCTGGGTTCCTTTGAACCATTAGCAACAGCAAGTGGTGTTACTGACGGGCTGCTTCCCTTTTTCCACGATCAAGAGACGGCCTCTCCCGGACTCGGCGCGCCTCGAGCTAGCACGTTACTCACCGACAATATGGCGAACCTCATACAAGCATTAACATCTTCGTCCTTGACGGAAAAGAACTTTGTGGTATACTTTATGTACTCGCCCGACAATCCGAGCTCAATTGTAGACTCATGTGCAGCTTTCTGGGATCTTTTTGAGCATTACAAGAAGGCCATGGTTGACTGGAAAAAGTCTATCCTCAACGATCTCGTCCTCCAGCTCGTCCCCCTTGACTCTGTCGGCTCAGAGACGTCGCTCGCGGTGCTTACCCCAGCCGAGAGCGCCAGGCTGTGCCTTGAAACATACGATCGGTGCACCCTATTCGGCGGTGCAATGCCTGCCCCGGCCATTATCCTCGAGCAGGCGTTGCCGAAGTCAGTCGACTTTAAGGTAACTACGACACCCTCACCAAACCTTTTACACGAGAATTCCTGTATACACATCGCATACGCACAGAGCGTGGACGAGCGATGGGTATCGGTCGCCTGGACAGATAACCGGGGAAGCAAGCAGATGACGGCGTCTTACTGCTTGGGAAGAAGGGGAAAGCCATTGTCAACACTGCTATCTGATGTGGCACACGAGATATGGGACACGACTAATGACTTAATTTCAATGTGGAAGGTCCATTGGCGGGTCGTCATCACCAAATGCGGGCCTATGGATCAGCAAGAGGCCGATATCTGGGTGAACCTTGCACAGAGCGAGCAGCCCAAGGCGCCTGTCAGCCTCTTACTCATGACGGTCGACACAAATCCATCGCTACAGCTGATACCACCATCAAACAAGATCCCGCTTACCGCACCGTCCGCATTCTACACGACGCCCGTTTCAACTCCCCAGCCCTCCATTGTCTCTCCAGACCAAAACGGAAACCCCCCCACGCCGATGGGGGGCGGCGGGGGGATGGGCAATGCCACCACGCCCGGCGGAAACGAGACATCAGACTTGGACGCGGATGCAACGCTCGTTGATGTCACTGACGCCACTTGGGGGGTTGTTGTGTCGCATCGATTGAACAACTCAACGTCGCTGATAGAACTGAATCCGTCCTTAGCGAGCGGATACCTCTTCAAGCGGTGCAGCGTTCGTGTTGAGGATGCGCCCGTCGCGATGGAGGTCAACATAGTACATGCCGACAGCAGCAGCCCGCGCATGTACGAGCCCCTGTTGCGCGAGATGCTCCTCTACTTCCGCGGGTTGGGCACGCTCGCGAGGTCGAGGGGCATGGTGGACAAGGAGTCGGACGTCCGGCCGTGGCATGTCGCGGCGGCGGAGAAGTCGGTCAGGGCACTATACCAGCTGATGTAATCGACAGCAAGATCGGCAGCTGTACATTTCGCAGCTTGAAGACTGAAGTTGGGTAGTATGTGGCGCTTGGCGCAGGTTTCTCATACTTATTTTTGTTACTGCAGTCACCACTAGCATTTACCTCGGGGTTGTACTTATGGTAGGATAATTCATTTACGCAATGGGTGCCGTACTTGTTGTTGGCAATGCATGGGAGACACGGCAAGGGAGGCTAGGCAGGGGGGCCACCGGATAACTACCCAGAGTGAGGACAAAAATATTATGCTCTTTCAAATCAACAATTCATCCGACTTCCATTACAGGCTAGAGTTTCTGAATATCTGCGCTCCGAACATGACCCACCTGTAAGTCAAAACATAAAAACAAAAAGGTCGTGCCCGGGTTCGAACCGGGGTTACCAGAAGTCAAGAAAGCCGAAGCAAGTTCAAAATCTGGAGTGATGACCACTACACTACACAACCTGTGGATGTTCGAGCCCCTCGTAAACTCTGACCAACATCTTACCCCGCCTCCACAACCACATTTGTTTTTCTGACGGCGGCTGGATTTAAAGACATGACAACTGGGACGGACGGGAGGGTATCTTGGTATCTGTTGTCTATTCCGGCTCTATGTGCATGTCTAAGTAATCCTCGCTAGATAGAAATGTTGCGCTAGATCAACCCCTTTCTTTAGTTCTCCCAGAACCCGGGAAACAGAAACTCGATGCGCTTCATGGCCTCGGGGCTGCGGCCCTCGGGCTTGGTCATGAACTTGACGGCGCCCTGGGCGTTGCCCTCCCACCGCTTGGCCAACACCATGTCGCTGTTATCCTGCTTGCACAGCTCGTTCAGCACCGCGCCCACCAGGTGCTTGGCGTTCTCGCTGTTGGCCTCCATGTACTTCATCACCATGGCGACGTCGACATCCTCCGTCGTGTGCCAGCAGTCGTAGTCGGTCGCCATGCAGATCATCTGATACGCCAGCTCGGCCTCGCGCGCGAGCTTCGCCTCAGGCAGCGCGCTCATGTTGATGACCGACCCGCCCCACGCCCGGTACATGTTGCTCTCGGCGCGCGTGCTGAACTGCGGGCCCTCAATGCACACGATCGTCCCGCCGGTGTGCAGCACCACGCCGTCGCCGCGCATCGACGCCGCACACCTCTGCACCACGCCCGCCAGCCCGGCGTCGAACGGGTCTGCGAACCCCACGTGCCCGACCACGCCGCCCTCGAAGAAGGTGAAGGGCCGCACGCCCTTGGTGCGGTCGATGATCTGGTCGGGGATCACAAAGTCCATGGGCTTGATCTCCTCGCGCAGCGAACCCACGGCCGAGAAGGCAATGATGGTGCGCACGCCGATGGACCGCAGCGCGGCGATGTTGGCGCGCGCGGGGACTTCGTGGGGCGCAAGCTGGTGGTGCAGACCGTGGCGCGCGAGGAAGGCGATGGGCACGCCGCTGTGCTCGAGGATGAGGATGGGCGAGGAGGGCGCGCCCCAGGGGGTCGTGGGCGTCAGCGCGGCTACGGGAGTGTACCCGGCGAGCTTGCCGAGCCCCGTGCCGCCTATTACGGCGATGTGCACGGGTCCTGGAGGGAGAAGAGGAGGAGCGGTTAGCTTGGAGCGCGGGTTGGGTGTGGGGAGCAGAACCTACTGTCGAAGTGGTTAGGGAGAGATGACGACATGTTTGCGGTGTAATGCGCAGAAATTGGGAGAGTTTGAAGGTCGTCTGTTAGGGTCGTGAGTGAGGTTCTGGACAGAGCGGGTGATGGCTGGATGATGGATATTGGCACGCAGAGACGGAGCCGGGGCCCACTGGAAAGGCAAAATGGAACACGATGCAAATTTTGAGCTTGGTACGCTTACGACTTGAGATTTTATGAAAAGACTTAAGAATTACAAATAAATGCCTCTTGCCCTGTTGCTCTCATTGTCACCCACCCCTTGCTCTGGGTGAGATTTTTCAGTTTGCCGCGGGGTTGCGGCCAGCTTTTTTCTACCCCGCCATTGCGACGACGTTGAGTTGGAGGTAGCCCCCCCGGTCCCCGGTCCCCCAACGCCCACCCCTGTCGCGCAGGGTCCCCAGCGCCGGCCAAGCACAGACTTGGCGCTGGCTGCAGAAGCTTTCCCCCGCCACACGGCACCTTGTCTGAACAAAGCTGAGCCGCCCAAACGGTCAACCATGAAAGCAAGTTTCAGTTGATTCTCAGAACCTCAAACTCATTCTGCCTCTTCTGGTGCTCAACAAAAACAGGGAGCTTGAGCTTTCGCGGCTCTTATTTTTGGGCTTGCTTTTAGCATGTCCTCTCCCGATTACGAGGCCCTCCGTGCGTCAATTCAGAGGGATGCGCACGAGCTAACGCAGCGACTCGGTGACAGCGTCACGGCAACTTTACCCCAAGCCATGGCGTCTCCAGCAGAGCCTCCTGCTTTGTCCGCCCTCCGAGAGGACCATGACCCACGCTCACCCTCCATAGAAGAGCTGTGTTTCTCGTCTGCTATGAGCTGCTTCGAGGGCTGGCTGAAGCTTGACCCCGCCATCGGCCCCAGGACTATGGCTTATGTGACCAAGTTCATAACGAGGACGTTGGAAAAAACTCATAATCTCAAGGATGTCAGGTAAGTATCTCGAATCTGGCTGTGGACTCGATGATCATTCATGAGTTCTCTCGGATGCTGACCAACCACTCCAGAGAAACCCTTTCGAGGAGCGTGGAGATCTGGATCTGGCTCACCAAGTCCTTTGCTTCCGCCATTCCCAGTCTATCCACCCGCTCCATCGGCCCGCTGTCAAGCCTGAATGACCCCGACAAGGGCGTCACCCCCCAGGAAAGCACAGCGCTCATCACCAAGAACTACCCATCTCTCAAAGAGGACCTGCAGTTGCTCATCAAGCTCATGCACATTGCGAGGAACCTGCTTGTCGTCCCCGAGCCAGAGATTCCGCAGGACTTGTGTGCCGCTACCCAGTTCGATCAGATGCTGTACCAGACAATAATTCTCTGTGTCAACGTTACAAGCAAAGCCTATGATGGCGATATCCTCGATGAATCGGCTAGAAATAAACTAACTGAAATATCCGAGCTGTGTATGGACTGCCTTCTTGCCCCATATCGGACTTCAAGCTGACACATGACAGATAAAAAGCTTCTCGTAACGTGTCTGCAGCAGGCACACAACTGGATTGCAAAGAACGACAGAAACAAGATGTCGTTCTGGTCTACTGTGCTTTTTGACGATGATGCTGCCGGAGACGACGAACAGGACGAGGGCGCGATGGGTGAATTCCGCCCAGAAGTTGCGAAAATGGAAGTCCAGAACTGGATCGAGCGGAACTCAAGGTTTTGCGACAAAGCTCGACAGCTGCTTGTGGAATACGAAGAGAGTTTGGCGTCTCGGGGTCTTCCACCAGGAAACCTTGCTCGTATCTCTCCTTTGGCCTGGAACTGGATGCCCGAAGGGTCTGTGCAGGTTCGTGCCGACGACATCAAAGACGATACCAAAATTATCCCCAATTGGAAAGAGGACGAACCCGACAAGTTTGAACAGGATCGTGTCTACGGCCGAGTGTCCCGGGAGGTCGATATGTGGTGGCTCAAGGTCCGCGATCCCAACTACGACGGCTGGGTCGTGCCGATGCCCACCGTGGAGTTTGCTCAGTTGAGGACGGATAACTGCAAGGGAAATCTGGTCGACCGTTACGCACACACCTTTCGGCAAGAGGACTTAGATGAGTCTGCACGCCTTTGCGAAGGCGCCCCAGAACCAGATTACTCGCAACTAGAGGAAGAAACTGCGGAAGACTACTTGCCAGAAGAGGATGTTGACGACGACGAGTCATATGGGGAGGGCCCCATGAGTGGTCTCCTTACCGAAGTCCCTAACATTCTTGACCCGAAGCAGATCGAAGCATTACACATGATCGTCAAGTCATGCATCCTGGATAATGCTGGACTAGCTCTCAGCCGAGCTGGCGAAAACCTCCAGAAAACCAGATGCCGCATGTTTCTGGCCCTGGAATGCGGAAGAAGCCTTCTCAGAGAGATACTCGTCTTTATTGCCGTCTGGGAGAAGAACGAGCAAAGCCTTATTTTCCAGCTTACCACACAAATTGTGGAGGCTATACACCACAGCGCGTTGATACCCTACGCCTGGCAGTCGTTACGGATCCCTAAGGACATCATATCGCCGGCCCAGACGGTGCTCCTGAGACTTGTTAACAACATGTTTCGTGCCCGGAATGCAGACCCTCCCCCGCTAGTGTCTAAGGAGCACCTGCGGGATGTTAGGCTCCTGCATTTTTTGTTCATCCAGTTCCGCAGCCGTATCGTTCCTGAGTGCGTTGCTCTCATGCACCTCCAGGCACAGATCCGCAACGACTGTTGCGATCCTTCAGACTTTCCGGTTGACAGCTGGGATATGGAGCGCGCGAAGGACGGGTTGCAACAGTTCCTCGAGCTTCTAACGACGGTAAATGAGCTCCCCGAAACAAGATCTTACCTCATTGAGTGGGAAGCCGCATATGAGCTCCTCACCCTGCTCAAAGGTCTGGAGGCGGGTGTGCCAAAGAAGCCCCTCGTTGAGCCACCTACCCGGTCGTCCCAGAGACCATCCCCCAACTCGAGCACAGCTGCGCAGGCCGATGACGAGGAGTTGGATCGCGGATACGATTCTGGGGATCCGCCACCACCGCCACCTCCTCCTCTGCAGGAGCCTGCACACAAATTCCCTTGGGCTGGCATCAAAGGGCAAATACTTCACATACTTGCTGGGCTCCTTCAACCGCCCCCGGGCCGCAGCAGTCCCGGCAATCCCGAAGTCCAAACCCAAATCATACGCCACAATGGTATTGTCAGCTTACTGAACTGCTGTGTCTATGACGATTACAACCGGTATGCCCGTGAACGAGTGCAAATATGCCTCAAATGGCTGATGGACGGCTCTGACGCTGCAAACAACTTTCTGCGCGAGCTCGTAGCCATGTCCCCGCCACCGAACCTCCGCCCCCCACCAGCAAACGGCGCGGAGGGCCAGGAATCCGAACCAGGTCCAGTACAGTCATTGCGGATTGACGGAATTGCTGGGGAAGTTAAGGTACGCGTAAAGCCGAGCGCCACACCATCACCATACGCCGCTGGACCTACCAGTATGGGCCTCGCTCTGCCCTCCCTGGCGTCATCTACGACGTTCATGGGCGATGACATCAGAGATATAGCAAACACACTGCCGCCGATCCAGTCGCCTGCCGCAACGCAGTCCACACGCGGCAGATCCGAAGAGTTGCTCCGTGATATTATCACGTTGGCTGACGAAGCGGCAAGACTAGCCATGGGTGGGAAGCGTGATTCCGACGAGACCGAGGAGGAAGATTTCATGTAGATGGGTTTTGGGGGTAAGATGGCAATCTACTTGACAGATGACACGGACGGTGAAATAAACCCTCCGCCGAGGAGCAGCAGGCGGAGCTTGATAGGCTAGCATAGATGCCAGGTGGTAAAAGTGTCGGATTTAGACAACGCAGAGGATAAATTTGTGTTCTTCAGGAGCTGGGGAGTTCGGAAACAGGATGGGTAGGGCATTGCTGGTACAGGGGAGATATTGGGCCCCATGGTGAATAACACCACTGCATAGCATGCTTTCTCTAGACCTTGACGCAAATTACGACTTCGCGAATGTCAATAGCATCGTGAACACATCCTCATTATCTAACTTCCTAACCGTGGTGTCCCAGACCGCGCGGACCGCTCTTTTTGTTCATGATCCTGCCTTCCGAGGCCAAACACCGACTTTTGATGTTCATGAATGAGGCTGAATGAAGACGCCATGGAGGAAGAGCAGCGGGGAACAAAGATGACCTTTATAGCAGAGCACCAAGTCCGCCTCGTCTTGATAACGAAAGCTTCATGAGGCGAGATGAAACCGCAAATGAAGAAGAAAACATGGAGATTCCAGCGCCTCAGCCCCACGGATGACATACCAGCTTCCGCCTAGATGCTCCAGATCCGATTTTCCCTTCTCGCACCCTCTCTCACGGGTTCTTTGACTCGGTAGATTGATACTCTGATGTCTTTTTCATCATACACTTCGGGCAATACTATCTAGGAATAGAGGAGCCACTACATCGAGTCCCTACTCGCGAGGCTCACGCGGCACCTTGCTGCTATTAATACCATCACGCACCGCAGCAAGGATAAGCTCTTTCGCCTTTTCCACACCCTCCTTGGTACCAAGAACCTCGATGGCCTCGCCCTTGGCTTGATCACGGGGTACAGTGATCTTGCATCCACTCTGTTTGCGGATCGTGTTGACCTTGCTGCCGCCCTGGCCAATGACATAGCGATACGTCGTGGGGTCAGGCAGGATGAGATATCCCGTCGCATTCTGCTTCTTTGCTTGGTCGATAGCAGCATCGATGGCCTTCTTTGCCTTTTCGATATTCTCACTTGAACCTCTGAGAACCCACGGAATGTCTCCTTCCTCCGTCGAGGTGTTCTCCACCACGCTCCAGGAGTGCGCGTCCGCAGTAGCCTCATCGTCGTCTGTAATCAAGGGAAGAGCGCCGCCATTGACGCGAGTTTCGGTAGGGGCAGGCTTCGACGGAATCGGCTGGCCAGCATGGTCAACGGTGACTTGGTGGTCGCTCTTGAGCTTCCGGAAGAACTGTCCGTTGTTGGCAACAGCGTGATGTAATGCACGAGGAACCTGGACCGTCTCGCCTTGCTGTTCCTTGACCAGCGACTCGATGTGAGTCTTGGCTTTGGCGACATCTGCCGTTTGGCCGATGATCTTGACAGTTGTCTGTCCACTGCCTTGGCGCGGAATGTCGATTGATACCTTGAACTGAGTCTCAAGTCCGCGCTTCGTCTCGCCTCCACGACCGATGAGTGACCTATGCTTCTCCTGGGGCACCTCGAGTACTTCTGTGACTTGACTCTCCCGTTGGGACACAAAAGCCTGAATCTGCGAGATGATCTTCTCCACAACATCGCTGCGGCCTTCGACCTTGATGGCATTTCCGTCGGCATCTTGCTTCGGGAACTGGATAGCGCGGGCAAGCTCACGCCGATCATCGGAGCCTCCGGCCTTAACCACGATATCACGAAGGTTAGAGCCTAGACTTGTTAGCATATTTGATACTAAGCGTTTGCTTCGGGATAAAAAACTTACCGCCAGCACCAATTATAGTCTTGTGGTACTTCCTGTCCACCTCGATGGTTTTGGTCACAGTGTCGTCGAATACCGCCTTCTTCTCCTCCAGAAGCTTCTTGGCAGCGGCAACCTGGGTCTTGGTACCCTTGATCTGTATCTCAATAAGGCCATCCGGCGAGTCCCGTGCCCCTGGGATGTCAATCTTGGCACCAGTCGTTTGACGCAACTGATCCAGGACGGCGCCGCCGGAGCCGATAAGGGATGGCACCTGCTTCTGCTGGACAGAAATCGTGGCAGTAAATGAATTGTCTCTCAGGTACTGAAGCAGTGAGAGAATTTCATCACGAGCTTCATCAGCTCCCTTCTTCGGTCCCCGAACGATAACTTCATCGGGATTTTGCAGGCGGCGGGGCTTTCCGGTCTCACTACCAGCCTCTGCGACGGACTCATCATCTTTGGTGGGTTTTGCTGTTCGCGGGAAAAAGATGAGGACCTTATACCGGGTCTGCAACCTGTTGATCTGGGCGCCTTGAGCACCAATGAGCTCCCTGTGAAACTTAGGGTCGATCTTGAGGATATGTGTCGTCTCGTCCTGCAATTGACGGCCGAGGGCAAGAATATGGACCTTCGCCATATCGGCCTTGGCCTTGGGCCCCTTAAGCTCGACCTTTCCATCATGAACTTGGATGTCAACATCGAACTTCTCGCGAAGGTCCCGGATGTTGCTGCCACCCTTGCCGATGAGATGGTTGGCAAACTTTTGGGGAAACTCAAACTCCAAGGTAAAGCCGCGTTCCTTTTCGTCCTCCTTCTCCTGCACAAGGAAAGCTTCGCATTTGGCAACAAGAGCATCGACGGCTGAGCGGGGCCCCCTGAATCTGATTATTGTGCCAGTGTTCGCCACACGGACACCGATTTGGTTGGCCGGCCTGCTCTCCTGTTCCTTCTTGATGAACTTCTTCAACTTGTCGTGGTACCTAGGGTAGTTGTTAGACGCGAAAGAGTTTGTATAATAGTCATTTGACTCACTTTAGCGGTACCTCAAGCAAGGTACTAGTAATTTCCTCTTGTTGGTCGACAATCTGTTGGATGTGCGCCCTAGCCTCCTGCAGCCTCTTCTGCATCTCTTTCACGTCTGCCGGGCTGGGCTGCGATCGCGGAATCTGATAGCTATCCGGGCTCGACGGGCCCTCGTAGACCAGCAAAACAGGAGCGTTGGAGTCAGAAGTTTCCGGGACAACCAAATGAACGTGATAGTCATCCCTGACCCGAGGCTGAACCTCATTCTGGATGTATTGGTGAAAGAATGAGTCAACAGGGACAGTCGATATCCGGGCTGGAGGATGGCTATCCACTAGACCCTTGATCTCGGACTGGGCCCTGATCGCGTTCTTACCATCCCGAGAGTAGAGCTCCCAAGGAAGGGCACCCTCCTCGGTGAACGGCGTGTTGAAGTGGACATTATACAGCTTTTCCAGCCGCTCAATTTCCTTCCGTTGACGGAGATACCGCGTAACGTTGCGAGCGTGGGCAGCGGCACCACCGGGCGCCTGACGATGGAAGCGAGAGATGTCGATGTTGGAACACTGCATGTTCATTGCCAAATCCATCGCCTTCTCGAGGCCGGCCTGAACGTTATTCGGGGGGCCAATGATGGTCACCATGTCATCTTCTTCGTCGTTGGGCATGATGATGGCGCATCCAGTGTTCTCAAAGAACTCATCCATAGGAATACCCCTGTCTCCGATGATGAATTGATGGCGACCCCTCTGGATCGACAACTGTTCCAGTGCAAGTTGTTGACGAAGTTCTTCGACGCGGTGCTCAATCTCAGCCCGAGCGGCTTGGACGGCGGCGCGATCACCTGCCAGCTGGATATGATTGTCATTCGGCGCGGGGGCAAACACCGGGCGCTGTCCCTGAGCCGGCGCGCTCGGAGGCTTAACCGACCAAGCTTGATGCGGGGGAACACGAATTTGAACCCCGTTATCCTCTTCAAGTCTGTGAACCAGGCTGTTCTTTGGCCCGGCGATGAAGGGGTAGAACTCTGCGGGAATACCCTTCAACCGAGTGCTAACATTGGCAGCCCGCTCGCCGGCGATCTTGAGGATGGCATCTCGGGTATAGGCCACAGACAAGGGGTTGCCTTCGACGATGACATCAATCATACCATCCTCATCGTCATCCCCTGCCGTTGCACCATCCTCCACCTTCGGCAACTGAATCCTCACGCCGTGCTTCTCCTGTAGCGACTTGATAGTGGAGCCACCCTTGCCAATTATGTGTGCTCTAGCCGAATGAGGGATTGGCACCTTGAGGGATTGCTGTGTCGGAGTTAGCTCCAGCTACGTGATCCCCGCAGTACAAAACAGGAGGGGAAAAGCTGGATGGGGAGGGGGGTACAACCTTAATGCTAATCTGGTTCACCATCTCCTTCATTGCCTGGACCGCAGCGTCCTGAGGTCCGGTGGCCTCGAGCCTCAGCTTGCCATTGCCGGCGGTGGTCATGGTGATATTTGCACGCGACTTCCGGTTCAGGTCCTTGAGAAGGTCCGGTAGAGGTCGCTTGAGCTGGTTACGGGGAAGCAAGTGTTGTGGCTCAAGGACCAGCGACTGGACATTTTGGCCGGGAATGGTGACCGATGGTGGTCCGTGCAGCCTGGGGCCGGTCGGGGTGGTGACACCGGAGGCCGGGGCTGAGACACGGGGCGTGCCATTGGCCGGGCTCGCGCCATTGGTATTTCCATTGACATTGTTCTTTGCGCTCCAGATTGGAACAACACCAGCAGAGGCCTTGGCCTTGGGTCCACCTAGCTCGGGGAAGAGCTCATGAGACTGCGTGTCCAAGTTAGCCTTCTCCTGGGCCTTCTGCTTCCCAGCGGCCTTCGCCGACATGGGTTCAGCCCACGAGGGCTTCAGGTCAGCGGCGGGGGCGTCCACAGCGGGAACGGGCTTGCCGAGATCTTCATCAACGGCATCCTCGATGGTGACTTTGTGCGAGCTCGCGGCAGTATGCTGTTGCAAGAGCTGGCTGGCAGCGGATGGCTCGGCGGGAGCGGTGTCGGCCATTGCGATAGAGGCGATCGAGTTGATTATCCCAGAGATTCGGGCGTCGACAGAATGAGGTGCTCAAATACTGAGCACGACCCTAACTGAATCAAGCCTTTGCGTATGTTAGCTCACGGGCCGAGATAAACTCCTGCCGACAATGAAGCAGAATGGATGGGAGTGGCATTCGATGATGGACACGGCGAATACTCAGTGCGAGTAGGTGAATGTGCGGAAAATATGGACATACAGTAAAGTTTAACGGGCACTAAAGTGGTAGGTGGTCGTTGGAATTGCCTGGTGGAAGCGTTGCGGCAGGGCCAGTGTACGGTGTTGCAGGTTGGAAGCCGGCGGAAAAAATTGGGAGGGTTTGAGCTTTGTTGGGATTGGTGTCTAAAACATGGCGCAGGGGGGAGGGTTGACGCAATGCGGCTTGAGGGAGTATAGAAGATAGCGGTAAGAGGTGAACGACAAGTTGTGATGATCAAGTGCGAGCACAGAGAAGAGGCCAGACAAGCTATGAGGTCCAGTTGCTCCAAGTTGCTTCCTAAATTGTCAGGAATCAAGTGGACATTTCCGTTAGCTTCATCATCGGCCAGGAGAGGCCAGCGGGCAAAGTGACATGGTTCGTTCAGCCACCTTAGGTGGGGCATCCCGGTTGCCGGCCTGCAGCAGCCACACAGCCACCTGTCTGCCTGCCGGGGCATCGGCGTCTCACCGAACCTGGGAACTTGTTGAAGAGGCCCAGAGAGGAAGGCGCATGGAAAATGTCAAATCCAAGGCACAGCCTGTCTCACCCTCACCAGCCAGACACGTGCCATGACTCGCAGAAGAAAAGACAAGATCGAAGTGAAACAACTATGCTCCGACAATGCCAGTCCGGAGCTGAAAATGGCCGTGCTTAGTACAGCTTATGTTCATCGAGGATGCAATCGCTTACAGACCCTAACCCCCTTTTCCAGACTCCTTTCCGGGAGAGCCTCTGAGCCGCGACAAAGACAAATGCGGTTATCACGGATGGTTGAGCCGCCCTACTCAGCTAGGCGAGTATACTCGGGACTTGATGGCTAAGACGCTGGCAAGTATTTAAGCTCAAAAATTGCTTGATCGTCTGGGATCCGCGGTCCCTTTCAGGTGGGAAACTCAAAGGTTCAAAAGGTTTACGGAATGGGACCTGGCTCAGAACAAGGTGGCCTAGTAAATAAATGGGGACTAAGAAGGACCCAATGAACGGCAGGGGTGCTGTATCAAATACACAACGTCAGAACAATCATCGCCTCATGAGCTGCAGGGTGCCGTTGGTCCCCCGAGTCTGCGACAGGCAAAGGCAAGTCCACTACAAGCCACCAAGCCTGTTGAAGCAGGTGGCGCTCTGTTGTGCACAGGAGGCCGATTGTCAATTCCATGAAGGGGTTTACTCTGTGTGCACAACATGCGCCGGGCCTGTCACCACCGGCCATTTCAGGACCGCAATTCGGTCAACTCAAGGGGGGGGGGCGGTCTCAGGTATATATCTCTCATCTTTCTCGGATCCCTTCTTCTCGGCCGAAACTCGCTACTCGGGGTAGTTTCAGTCAGTGACTCCGTCGATAACGTGGCAGCGCAATATTGCTGACAAGACTCGGAACCAGGCTCTCGACGGCATTGAGCCAAAGCCGGCAGCGAGAGACTGTTCGGCCATGCGTTGGCATCTGTAGATGTAACACGTAAAGTATGTTGTGGGAGTGAGCCTGCACGTTGAAGAGCTGGGAATAGCTTGAAACTCGAGTTCATGGCCGCTCAAGGACATACAGTAGGTGCGAGGAGCCCGAAAACTGTTTGTCTCAAGACGGAGAGAAAACGGAATGTCTCAGGGTATTTGGACTTGGACTTGGTATCGATTTCAATTGCGGAATAGTCCGTACTGTGCGTCTTTTGTTTGCTTTTGTGCGCACCACGCAGGGCGTCCGTTTTGTAAACGACGATGTTGTGATCATTCGCTGTCCGGTTAATGCCTGGCGTTGGCGGGCTTCTGTGATAGTTCTGGAAACTCAGGAGCAAAAACAAACGCGGGGTGGAGAAACCGTGGGCGCAAAACCGACGAGACATATTTCTTCCCTGCTTGCCCAACCAAACCGCCTTCATTGATGCACAGCGATTAACGTTGAAGACTCTCACTGGCTGGAGCGCACCAGAAGAGAAGACCCTGGTTGATCTGGCCGCGTGTTCATCCAAGAATGGCCACCAGGAGGGTTCGATTGGGATGAAGATGAAGGCATTGGCTATCACCACCTTGCCACTTGGGTTGTGGCTGGTCGCATCGCTTCGAATCCGCATTGTATGGAGGCCGACGCCCAGTTTCCGTTCCATGGAGGCGCAAAGATTTGGAGTATGGGGTGATGGAGGGTATGGTGAATTCTTCCCCGTCAACCTACTAGGGAGTGCGAATGGCTGGGTGAAATATTGTCACGGCAAATGGTATGACATCGTCAGTGGGAAATTACAAAAGCCAGTTGCTCGACCCAGTATCTATAACAGTGACGCTCTAAGATGCAGCTCAAAAGCAAGGACCGAAGATGCCATAAGACCGAAAAACGGGCGGTGCGTGATGACAGCAGGTGGGAGGGATTCCAGGTTCAAGTCTGAAGAGAAGTGCCCGTCCGGAGGGAGTTCAGGCGAATACAGGCCCGGTCATCCAAGCCAGTGCGAAAGGTGTGTTCTTACTGTGAGGGCGCCATGGACTTCCAATATACGGACGTACCTTGGTGTAATCCTTAGACATCAACGTCAACGTATCAGTAGAGAATATATGTGAAGACTTCTCAAAGGCCGTTTTACATTAGACTGGCCCCTTTCGTTCTGTCTTGGATTCGTGTCCATTTGGTCACTTCGTCGTCTGCGCTTGGAAGTTGGAACTCGCAGACCCACGAGATTGGCAAAATGGAGGGGTTAGGGTTGAAGACCGACCCCTCAGGCAGTTCTGGGGAAGAAGGATGCAAAACCCTTCCAGCCATGGATGCCTCTCGTCATTGCGCAGCCCATCGGTTGGAATGTCGCGGCTGGGGACTCGAAGATGGAGTAGTAGCGGGCGTCCTAATATGGATCAGGAAGCCCGATCAATCGCTCAATGTAGGTGAGTATCGAAGGTTGCGGGTACGTGGCACGATCACCTCCGTTGACGGGCCACGGGCCGTCCGATCTGCCTATTCCAGCTCGCGGCTGAGCTTGGGAGCTGCCATTTTGATAGAGTACAGCTGTATGTCTAGGTAGGTCAAACGTACTGGTTCGCACTAGGTTGGCAGATGGAGCGGCGCCCCCAGGTTCGCGCTCGCCTCCCGTCTTGTCCCGCGGGCACGTCGCGTTGACACCTTCAGACCTCGCACCTCGGTAATTCTGCGTGGTGGCTTGTGGGCGTAAAGTCAATGTTCCCTCAATTAGATCACGTATGTCGAGCTAGTGGGATACAAGGCTCCAACGCCAGAAATGCTGTGCCTGCAACCATGGTTATTGATATCAGTCAAAGAACGGTTTGCTCCGACAGCTTCTCGAGCTCTGTGGTCGAGGTTGCTGGTGTTGTTAATATCCCTGTCCGGGGCGCATCGCGAAACTTGGCCAACCCCACGCCAGGGCATCTCCAACGGTCGATCTCTAAAAACGGCAGCATGGGTGGGGTCGAGCTCCAACCACAACCTATCGACGAGATGATCATCACCTCACCACCGCAGAAAAGACCAAGTGCCGTTGAAATAGAACTGTCAGCGGCACTGCAGCCCCCGAATAGACTCCATGGGGAACATTGGATGGATCCAGAAGCCGGTCACAGCAGTCGCGCCTGGGTGGTCGCTCTACCATTGCTTCGGGCCCTCGAGCCGCCGACAGGGCAGTGCCGCACCCGTTTGCTTGGATGCTTGGATTCCGAAAGCACGACGCCTTCTGTCCCGGTTCGTGTCTGTGCTGTCCCGTTGTGCCCATGTCCAGATCCATGCCTTGTGAAATCCCGCCAGCGACCACGCCCGGCGACTCCACTACTGGTCCTTCATCAGTTCGCTTGCCCGTGCAATCCAGGCCGCTCCAGGAATTCCGTCTGTCTCGGGCTCCGCACTTCTAGTGTGCTATCTTCCCCTCCTGCCCACCTCGCTGATCTCGTCCAAATCTTGCTTCCCGTAACTTACCTCCATGCTTATCCACATTCTTTCCGTGCCACCTTTCACCTGCCTCACGCCAGCGCGCTCGACGTACGCACACCGCACAACACAGTCCGGAGGCCCTTGAAGCAGCCTCGATATCGTTCCTGCTCACCACAGATCTGCAGTGGCTAGTGGCATGGGAACGGCAAGGTTACGTGCATCTGGCCCACCCACGTCGACCTGCGGCACTGCTGGATCCATCCGTCAGCACCACTTTCTAAAAGACAGGACCGCGATTGACCAGTGGGGAGGAGAGGTGGGAAAGGCCGTATCCTGGTGCGACAAACGCCAACAGGCGACGGTACCCTGACCCTCCGCGGGTTGCGAGAGAAGGGAAACCTGAATTTTTGGTCCGTTTGTCCGTCTCCAGTTAGGCGGCGGGCATTGCTTTGCAAACAAACAACAACGCAGCGCCGGGAAATCAAGGACCGCAATTTTCAGGTTGGGCGTGGGCGAAACGGACGGACGGACGGCCCGCTGCCACTTTGACGGCGGGGTTGTTCGCGTTGACGTTGACGGGCTTTCACGTTCACCCAAGGCCCCTGTTCCTTGTTCCGTTGTTGCAAGCCCGCCGCCGCGCACTGTGCCCGGCAGTCAAGCGATTTTAACCAGTGCAACCAGACAGCCAGAACACGCCCCAGAGCCCGGCGTAGCCAGCGCCCAGCATCAGCGAACGGCGAGCCAGAACCTGGCATCCATACCTTACATTTGCATAGCCCACGAACGACGAACCCACGAGCCCACCTTGGACGGCAGCCAAGCAGAAGGCGAGATCAAGCAGCAGCAGCGAGCGGCCAAAACGCAATTTTCTGCCCTGCGACCCTCGCTCCCGCACCATCAATTACTCCATCACCCAGTCGCTCGACCGGAGCCGCCGTACGTTTAACTGTTTTCTTTTCCTTTCCCTTTGCGCGCCTAGAAGTTTTGGCCGGATCATGGACAGCCAAAATCCCCTTTTGAACGGGAACTCCCAGCGCCGCAGACTCACCAAGAAACCCCCGCCGGCCCACCACCATACCAGCTCGCTCAGCATCGATGGTCGTATTGACGCCCAATCTCTAGGGAGCCGACGAAGCTCAGCCAGTTTGAAGCGGGCCCCCAGCGCTCCACAGGCCCGGACGCCGTCCTCGCACGCCTCTGGCAGCTCCTCGCCGCGCTATACCGCCGCGCTATCGACAGCGTCGTCGTTCGCGTCTCGATCACCCGCATTGCCGAGCGCCAGCGAGTTTGCAGCCAGAGCGCAGCCGCCGCCGCCGTCGTCGCAGCTATCACACGGGCAGTTTCTCCCCCAGTCTCAGCCTCACGCTGCCCTTGGCGCCCGCAGTGACGCAAAACCGCATTTGCCCCCCGCAAACGCCGCCCGACCCCTCAGTACAAAGACCTCGGCCGAGCTAATTGGCGCCCCGTTTGACGGCACCGCCATTCTCAATCGCATCGAAGCGACGAAGTCGCCAGTGCAGTCGCCGGTCTACCAGCAGGTCCCCCAGCGTCCCGCACCGCCTGCACCTCTCCCGCTGTCGCACCCGAGCTCTGACCCGCGAGGAGCCATGGGCCCACCCTCGCTACCCCAGACGGCCAGGATCTCCTCGACCACATCCGAACAAACCACCTTCAGCGAGAAGACCGCCGTTCCCAAGATGGAGAACGCACCTTCATCAAAGCGGTTCTCGGACGACTCGTCCAAGGAGCCCAAGGCACCCAGCATGCTGCGAAAGAAGTCTGGCTTCTCGGGTTTCATGACCAGTCTGGTCGGGTCGCCCAAGAAGCCTTTGATCTCTGCGCCCGAGAATCCAGTCCATGTCACACACGTCGGCTACGACAGCACCACTGGCCAGTTCACAGTATGTCGCCGTTGGCTGCACGCATCGTGATTCTGATCTAACAGCAAAACAGGGATTGCCAAAAGAGTGGCAACGGCTGATCAACGAGAGCGGCATTACCGAGAAGGACACGAGGGAGCACCCTCAAATCCTCGTCGATGTTTTGACGTTCTACAAGGAAACGACAGAGAAACCGCAGGAAGATCAGCAACTAGAAAAATTCCACGATGCGAGGGCGGGGGATTATCGGGGCCTCTCTGGCGTAACATCAACATCTAGCGCTATGCCATCTCCGAACCTGCTCCAGACGGCATCCTACAACCCCATATCGCCTCTGATAAGCCCACCTGCAAGCCCAAGATTTCCGACGGTCAACCACGAAGGCAGCTTCGAGAATCCTCGCATACCACCCCCCGTACCCGGGAGACCTGGTCCCCTCCCCGCAAAGGATCTCAATCTAATGCCTAGCCGACCTGCTCCAAAACCCCCGACGATCCTGCCGTTGAGGACAGCGCCCCAGCCTCCGTATCCGGCCAAGGACTCCGGTATTGGCATGCCACAGCCTGGTGACGATTCTTCGAGTCCCTCGTACCTACCTCCAAAGGACCATGTCCCACTACTTCCAGAAGAGCTCAGATCTAGATCTAACTCGCGGGCAAACGGCACATCCCCTTATTTGCCATCTCAGCCAGCCGCAGCCCCTGCCTCGACAACAAGTCAGGCCGCGGCATACCAGCAGCAATTAATGCAGCAACAACAAGAACAGGCAATAGCCCAAGCTCAAGCCGCTATGACTGGCCAGCTAGGGCGGGCACCAAGCAAGAGGCAGCAGCCGACCCCTCCATCGTCTCAACACCCCCGACAGCTTGAGACCAGTGGGTCTACTCGGGTACCACAGGGCCAACCTGGCGTATCACAGAGCAGTTCCAGAGCCCGACACCGGCCGCGGCAGAGCAACGGGATGGATGTGGTGGCGTCTTTGAAGAGAATATGCTCCGAGGGCGATCCTAGGGAGGTCTATCGGGGATTCACCAAGATTGGCCAGGGAGCTTCGGGTGGCGTGTACACGGGCTTTGAGAAGGGGACCAATCGGTTGGTTGCCATCAAGCAGATGAACCTGGAACAGCAACCGAAGAAGGACCTGATCATCAACGAAATTCTGGTTATGAAGGAGAGTTCACACCCGAACATCGTTAACTTCATCGACAGCTATCTCTGCGGGGGGGAACTGTGGGTAGTAATGGAGTTTATGGAGGGAGGAAGCTTGACAGACGTGGTGACATTCAACATCATGACGGAAGGGCAGATCGCATCAGTCTGCAGGGAAACACTGAGGGGCTTGCAACACTTGCATTCTAAAGGTGTTATTCACAGAGATATTAAGTCGGATAATATTCTGCTCAGCATGGAGGGTAACATCAAACTGAGTACGTCACCGTTTGTACTTCATTTTCATCCGATATGGCCTTGCTAATGATTCTTCTGCAGCGGATTTCGGCTTTTGCGCCACTATCAACGAGGCACAAAACAAGCGCACGACGATGGTTGGCACGCCGTACTGGATGGCACCAGAGGTGGTTACGCGAAAAGAGTATGGCCGCAAGGTCGACATCTGGTCTTTAGGGATCATGGCTATCGAGATGATCGAGGGAGAACCCCCATACCTAACAGAGTCGCCTCTTCGAGCACTGTGGCTGATTGCTACTAACGGTACACCACACATCAAAGATGAGCAAAACTTGTCTCCTGTGTTCCGCGACTTCCTTTACTTTGCGCTCAAGGTCGACCCGGAGAAGAGGGCGAGCGCCCACGATCTGCTAAGGGTGAGTTGCTAGCCCGCTCCCCATGTCCGTTTTCATCCAAACTAACCAGTTCTGCAGCATGATTTTATGAAGCAATGCGTAGAGCTGTCATCTTTATCACCACTAGTACGGGCGGCACGAGAAGCTCGTGCGCAAGAGAAGGCTCGAAAGGGGCAATGATTTTGGATAGGTGATTTTCTTTTTGGATCAGGGACATCTAAGCATTGTTCCCATTATCCATCATTTGGGAACTAGGATTGGAAAGCTAGCGGATGCTTTTTTTCAGGGTATCATCTCCCTTCTTGCCCCGAGTTGTTGGGTCTCTTTCTTCCCCACAGCTGGCATTTCTGCATTTTGCCACACAGTTGCTCTTTTTCTCCGAACGAGATCACAGACGAACAACATCAGGTGTTCTTTTGTTTCGCGATATCCTGCCGCCTTTTCTTGTTCTGCGCGTGTACGTGTGAAGCTCCTTGTCTTCGATCCCGAATTGGGATGAATAATGTCGAAAGTCATCATCCCATATCCACTACTCGTCTCTGAAAGGAAAAGTTTCGGGTTGGCCTTGTTTTATTTAACTTCCTTTATGGGAGGAAGGGGAAGGGAAAGGAGCGGGGTTCTGGAGGGGATTGCACATAGTGTGAGTAGGATTGGATGGATAATGGCGACATGATGGAAGGGCAAGAGGGAGAAGAAGACTTGGTTGAGCAGACAGGGCTTGGTCCGGTGTATGGGACGATGCCGTTGAACACTGCATTTCCAGATGAGAATGTGATTATCTACATTGCAGCTTTCGACCGCCCTGATGGATCCATCTCCCTTGTACGTGCTCGTTTTAGACTTGAGATGTACCTTATGCAGAGGGACGAGTGTCTAGTTCTGGTGGTTGCCTCACAATATCCCCATTTTCGTCTGTTTCAGCTTGTCCCTACCTCGGATGGAAAGATATGTGGCCAAACATGTGCTGATGGGGGAGATATTGGGAATTGGAATTTGGACAATATAGATATGTGCTGGATATTTCAGGGGCCAATAGCAGGAAACGAACCAGTTAATGTGGATGACGACCTTCTTTGGTCGGGTCGAATTACCCTAGAATATCATGCTATATCACTATCGCTCAGTCACCGCAGGCGCTGCTAACTGTAGCGTTGTTTTCCGGCCTTGCATGGAGATGTTGAAGCGAGTCGGTGGAACTGTCAACCCTCTTACGGCATATATACTGTATAATTATGGTGACACAGGAAAAGCAGCGTAATTGGGGCTGTACGTAGCCACTCATGCATCATAGCCTCCAATGGCTACATGGCAGGTATGTTACACCGAAAGCTCCTCTGCCTTCTTAGAGGAAAGTGGGAGGGGAGAAACTTGGCTTGTAGACGTTCACAAAGTGCCCGCACAGATGTACCAATACAGCCATTGCGTCTGGATTTTTGTTAACAGTGAGTGCGTAAGAAATACGCATGGTGACATCGCGGAGCACGATGTTTTGTTGATGGGTTGGTGGGCAGTATGAAGATGAAAATAGTGTGTCCATTTCTATCCATTACCACTTATTTGTCGCCAAAGACAGGCTGTGACCAAGTCCAACAATCCTTCTCTTCACAAAAACCCCTCAGGCTCCAGTATTCCAATCCCATACCATTTATCGCCAAATACAATGCACCAAGTAACCCAACGCCAATCCCAAATCGCAAGAACGCTGGCAAAAGCCAAGAGAATCCAGGGCCGAACCACCAGGTGTCGTGTCCGTCTGCAAGCCCGCATGTGGCTGAACTTTGTTGCAGCCATCCTCTAAGCTTACGGACGAGCATCCAAAATCGCATACTTCGGATGCTCGTATACGAACACCAGCTCGTGTCCCTCCGGGTATCAACAAGTCCACCGAGTAATTCAGTCAGGGGAAGCCCACGGTCGAATCCGAGCTTGCCAGGCTTAGTAAAGGGTGTATCCACCGTCGATCAGAACGTTGGACCCAGTCATAAAGCGTGAGGCGTCGGATGCCAGGAAGACGCAGAGACCATTGAGGTCATCAACTGCGCCGAGGCGGTCCTGGGGGGTGAGCGACTTCCAGATCTTCTTCTGCGCATCCAGGGCAGGGACTCTGTTCAGCGCGGTATCCATGTAACCGGGCGAGATGCAGTTGACACGGATATCGTACTTGGCCCATTCTGCAGCGAGAGACTTGCCAAACTGGATCACGCCAGCCTTGGAAGCATTGTAGCAAGACTGCTCCTGAGGGTAGTTGACGATGGACCCCGACATGGAAGCGACGAGGATGATGGACCCGGGCTTTCCGGCCGCAATCATGGCGCGACCGACAGCCTGCGACATCAGGAACGAGCCGGTGAGGTTGATATCGATGAGGCGGCGAAACATGGCAGGATCGTAGCTCTCAGCTTTGATGTTTGAGTCCGCGATGCCGGCTGAGTTCACGAGAACGTCGGGAGCACCGTAAAGATCTACAACATTCTGGACGGCGGCGTTGATGGCGTTGCCATCACGCACGTCAACCTTGAAGAATGAGACCGGAAGACCCGACTTTTGGTGGAGCTCAGCGGCGGACTCATCTCCGAGTTCCTGGTTTGCATCAAAAATGGCGATGGCCTTAGCACCTGCTTCGACGCAGGCACGAGCCATGTGGTTTCCAAGTCCACGAGCACCGCTGAGAAATGATCAGTCTAAAGTCCCTCGTACTCATCATGCGATTTGCAAGAAAGGAGACATACCCAGTAATGATAATAACCTTGCCCATGACGCTCATCTTCTGGAGCGTGCGGGGCATCTGCTTGAAGACCTTCGCATCAAGCGGTGTGACCTGGTCTTCTGGCTCAGGCGCCGGCTCAGGAGCCTTGAAGCTCGACTGGACGGGGATGTTGAAGTGATCTGAGCTAGAAGAGGCAACGCCCTTGGCGTCCGGGCTGTAAACAGAGACAGGGACCTCGGTTTCCTTGATCACCTCAGATTTGCGGAGGCGAGCCGACGCCGTGAAGGTCGCGCGCTGGGCAACTGAGGAAACTGCGCGGGGGATTGATGGGCGGGAGATGGCCGAGAGGCGGGAAGCCAATCGCATGGTGCGAGCGGTGGCAGCCATTATTGCAAGATGTGCGTTGTTGCTCGTTGGGTGAGTCTTGAAGCGAGTAGTGGGTAACCTGGGAGAGCGATGGGACGTTCCGGGGAGAGGAACTCGAGAGCCTTTTTGACGAGCCTCGTGCGGTTCGGGTTGACTCCGGCCGTCTGACTGAGCTGCTGTGGGATGCAGAAATGAGGGGTTCTCACACGATGCAGAGGTGTTGCAAGCGAAGGACTTAAGGAGCTGGTTGCAGCGGGCGAATAGGATGGACGGGGAGGTTGGTGTGAGGTACTACGAAAGTACCTTTGCTCCTCAATAGCGACCTCAAAACTGCTCAAATATTCAATCCGGCAGCTTCCCGCAAGCCGCCGTCCGGCTTATATATGTTAGGTAGGGACGGTTGGTTTCCTTTAGGGATAGCGGCTAGGAAAATGCTGGCCGTGGGCCTAGGAAAGCCGGGTATCGGATGAGGCGAAGTGCTACTGGAGATAGGCGGGGCGGCGGATTGGCGGTGGAGAGAAAGGGGGGGCGAGTCGAGAGCGTTCTGTTACGGTTCTGGTCCCTGCAAGACTGCTGATCAGTTGCACGCCGTGATTAAGCTTTGGTCTGGACTCTTCGAATTTTCGAAGGATGGCCGGTTTGCCCGACACCTTGATGCGTTTCCGGCCTTGAGATGGATATGCCAGTTTCGGATACATCAGACGGACAGAAATTGCGGGCCAGTCATGGTGAGGAACGCTGCCGCACGATGTGCGTCGCCCAACCACACCGGTTCTCCTGCCGTGCTCGACACACACTCTGGCGCCCTAGAACTCTTCTTGGTGGAGGTGGTGAGACGGTGAGGCTCCAACAGGAACCCGCTGTAAACCGCTACATCCCGGCGCTGGAGGCCGTGACGGACCCCACCTCTGGATTGTCGCCGGCCCTCCTCGCTAACCTGACGGTCCGCTCTCAACCCGCTGTCCGCTCAGGCCTGTCCACTTGGGCATCCCGAGAAAATGCCAGGCGAACTTGGAGAGAGCAGCATTGGTTTCACACACGACACATACCTTCAACTTGATGCTGTAGCAGCTGGTTTGGAGAGCAGCACTGACTCCGACTTCGAGGATGATGGGAAATGCCTAGGTAAAAAAAGACTGATGAGAATTCGATAGGACTGTCTTTGATGGGCCCCTGGTTCCTGGCGGTCTCTTTATCTACTCGAGGTCGGGACCGAGCATACGGCTGCGGAATCGACAATGAATATCCCAAGCGGTGAGACTGGGGCTTGCTCAGCTATCTGTGGGACCAAAGAGATTTGGGCTGAAGTCGAAGCCCGTATTTGGTGTTGCTTCGATTCGTTATCCTCCTGCAAACTCAATGGATCGACTTGCCAGGGACGGGAGGGAAGGAAGCGCTGAGGAGCAGGGCAGTGGCAGGCCTCGTGGCCCGGAAGGCTGCCGTACGTTCTTTCTCATCCACGCCCACCATCCAACCACCCACCGTGCCCACCACTGCAGCCAAGCTCCGCCATTCGTGCCGCGCAACCCTTCGCTCGACAGCTTTTCTTTTTTTCATCCGTTGATCAACACCTTAATTCCACCCATTCTCCACAGCCGCCGATCATGCCACGCAGATTCGCGTCGTAGAATTTTCAGACCAGCGTGTGACGACAAGGCTTATGGCTATCTTTTGCCACGTGATTTTGCAAACTTTCTATCCTTTCTCCTCGGTCTCTCAACATCCCGGGTAGCCTGGGATCTTCCGCTCCGGCCCATTCGGGCTGCGGAATCCATTATCCCGGCGCTCGTTGTTCGCTGGTCGTTGGTTGCTTCGTGCCCTGCTCCAGGACCAGCCCGGTGTGTTTAGCTTCTCGCTCCTGCATCAGCACAGCGGGGCCGCCCGCATTAGCCCCTAACCTGGACGCCTCCAGGCCCCATGTGGGTTGCATTGCAGGGGAATGGGCGGTTCGGAAGTCACCGGCAATCCACAAGCCATCGCCGCCGAAGAACGCGATGTTTGGTGGCGTGAACGTGGGGGCAACACTTTGTTTCGCAAATCCCATCCCGAGTTCCAGCTTTCCGCAACTATGACCACCGCACTGGCGAAGCCGGCAACTGGTCGACAACTTGAAGTTCGGGCAGAAGTTTCTGTACAGCTCCTAGGGCCCGTTGGGCATGAAGCGGTGAGAAACTTCGAGGCACGCCCTGCATTTTCATCCTCAGTACCAGACCGAGGAGACTTCAGCATGGTTGCCTTGCAGCTCACCTACTGGAGACTGGTTTTTTTTTGTTCACCGATGACCATCTTCAATCTGAGAGATCCTTCAGCAGTGGATCCCCAGACAGCTCACTCGCGCCTCCATGCAGCTGCAGAATCAACACCTGGAGGAGAGGGACCGGAAAGTCTCTCAAGTCATCTGAGAAATGAAACGCCCATCCCTTGCTTGACTCGGTCGTTGAAGCGTTGCTGACTCCAACCATCTTGAGAAAATCCCCACCCACAGTCCAAGTAGCAAACGGCGTTGTCGGACTGCAGTTTCAGAGGAAACAGTGGCATACCCATGGAATTTTTTAATATGGTATGCAGTCTGTCAGCGGACCAGTGTTCCACCCCAAGACCGTCTCTCTTCGTCTCATTCTGATGTGCGCCCTTGATCTCTCAGGTAGCAGTAGAGACAGGCGCCCTCCGCACCCAAATATCTACAGTTCAATGACTCCGACAAAACGCGTCTCATTCGTCGTGACTCTTGGCAGTCTCGATACAATGCTCTCGGGCACAGGGCATGCAATGTAACGAGCTTTGCTCTATTTGGGGAAGCATCGCAAAGTCTTTCATTGAAATTGCCTGCGCCGAGATGTGGCATCCTTTTCCCCTCGGCCTGAACTTAGCTATCAGGTCAAGCAACCGTGTATGCCGATCTCGGCCGGCGAGCTGCAAGTTTCCATTACATACCTTTGATCGAGCACTCATTGAAAGCTGGAGCTTTTTTGGGTACCGCTTTTCGCGCTGTCTTTTAGGCCATCAAACACCCAGCAGAGTCCCTCCGCGGACGTCAGGACTTGGGGCTCCCGTCCCGCCTCCGGACCCTGGATCAGTATGACGATTTTTAGACGGACGATTCATTCGCGTGTCTTTCACCGCGGGCCTTTGTGGTCGCAAACTCAGGATGCGCCGTTGTCAGATTCGCGACGACGATCCGAGTGAGCATCGTAGGGCTGATGGGCTGCCAAGTGGATGGCATGGTGGCGCCCGCCAACGATTTCCCGGCCCAAGCGCTTGGTACCGAAAAACTAAGGGCCCGTTTGACGCACCCCAGATCTCACGATAGCCTCAGGTGTCGCCACCAGGCATCCTTGGCAGAGCTCGGGCCATATAAAAATACCGACCCTTGACGTGGACTCGACAGTCAATGTGCACTATTGCTTTGTGAGGGTGCACTTTTTGCTCAACTCTTAATGAGTAAAGAATTACCGCTCCCCTTCTCATTCAAGCTGACACGGCTGTTGCTGGCGACACCCATGCCTGCATTTGGTTCAGCGCATATTCCGCTGTAATAGTTTTATAACGGACTCGTACTCGATATGATCTAGGTAGGATCTATTGTCAGAGGGGCTCGCAAGCAAGAAGCCCGTACGCAACCCAATCGACATCCATGCCGTCATACCAATAATGTTCCTCGTAGTTCCACCTGTCATCCAGCTTGTCTCTGAGCGCCTGAACAAACCCATCTGCGCCGTTGACAAAGAAGCAGGGATCTTCATCTGAAAGTTCGTAACCAGCATCCCACATTCGACTATGCCCAGCCCAATTTCCAATCTGCTGATTACCCAATTCGACAAACCGGCGGTCGCTCGCGTAGAAGATTTTAGGAGGCCTGTCTCCCAGCCCATCCTTGGTCTGTCCCTCGGCCGTGGGCTCCCGGTATCTCGAGTTGCGCTTGATCCGGTAGTCGATGAGCCAGAGCGAGAACGAACCCGTCACAGAAGTTTTCCAGACAATGTCGGCGATGAATTCACAAACAGGCCCTCGGGATACCTCATCCCACGCGGGGTCGTATTCCAGGGCCGTGTGACGGACGCTTACCTTCAACACAGCGAGCCGGTCCCCAAGGCTGTATCCAATCCCAGTGCTCCTGTCTCCACACTCCCGCGTCAAGGCTGTAGATGGGGAAGCTATCCCACACTAGGTTCCAGTTCAGGGCAGTAATATCCCGTGGCTGCAGGATAAAGAGGTCTTGGTCAGGGAAGACGGTGAAATATCGACGGCGGCGGGAGTCATCGGAGACCATATACGTGGCTGTCTCCGGCAGGGTGAAGCGGCCTCGTTTCCTCCGGAGGCTTTCCGCCTCTGCGGGACTCCATAATTTTTGCCGTCGCGCTGGGGTCTGGAACTCTTTTTCGATGACTAGTAGTGATTTCTTGCAGGCCGACCAGAGACCGCTGTCGATCAGGTAGGTCGACGGGTTGTTGGGCGTCCATGAGGTTGGGAGGGCTGCCCGTGCGGCTGGGCTGAAGCGGGTGTTCCTTGGTAGGCACTGCGGCGCGGCGAGGCGGGAGTTGGAGGTTTCGTGGTCTGGGTTGTTGTGGTTTGGGGAGGAGTCGTTGTAAACCCTAAAGAGGTGTGCGCCGGGGAGGGGAGGTCGGACGGAGAGTTTCCAGATCATCTCCCTCAGCTCCCATGGGAGAACGGGGAAGAAGTGGAACTCGGCTGCCGCCATTTTCGGGTCGATTGGTGCGTGCTAGGGTGTGACGAACGAATGGGCGGGAAAAAAGGATGAGTCTGGCGATGGTTGGGAGGGGAGCTGAGGTAAATAAATATAACTTTGTTAAGTCTGCTAGTGACTCTCCCGCTGAGGCATACGAACCTAAGCTCCATCCAAAAGAAAGGGGCCCCCTCAGCCAGTGGAAGACGCCTTCTTACTGTCAAAGCAGCCCGTGGTTCCTGTTTTCATAGGCCATCTTCCATACTGCAAAGGCCTCGCTGGATTTTCCAACGACCTGTCTCATTGAAATCAAGGCCTTTCACGATGCAGTCAAGGCCTATGATGTAACAAGCCATGCCTTGATGTCCCGGAACAACACGTGTGATGCTGTCCACAATGCCTTTTTGCATGGAGAAGATGGACCCTTTTTGTTGGCTGGAGGCTTGGTTTAAGGTAGTGAGTGGCGTGCCGAAGCTGGAAACAATCAGTGAAGAGGGGCCTGGACACAGGCACCCCAGTGTGTGATCGGCTCGGGCACCACAAGATGGAAGTCTCAGAGGTAGTAAATAACGATTTTTTACAGCTGCGATAGTCTCGCGCTACATCTACCTCAACATAACACGCCATCTGGTTCCCATCGGTGGCCAATGAGCAAAAACAAAGAAAAGGACACCGCCCACTATCCCGATTGGTTTTCCTCCCCAACCTGCCCTCATTATTGCCGAAAAACGCCAGGCAAAAGGGGTATTGTCATACCTAGTCAAACACATAACCTTCATACCACACAACACAGGAAACACTAGAAGATGGCGCGATACAAGGGCTTCTCGCCAGATTTTCTCGCTTCCCGCAATCTTTCCCGCTCCCAAACGGCACACCGTCGATCAACCCCGTGGTGTAGAGACACGTGCCTTAAGTAAGTCGTTTGGCTTGTGCTCTTCCTGCCTTCGGCAGGATCATTGGAGTCCAAGAGCCCGTATCATCTCCAGGCAGGCCTTCACTTAAGCGCCTAACAGCTGTAAAAGCTGGGACAGGTCCTTAGCCAGCAGGCGATTTTCAGTGAACACCTCCCAGAGCCTGCCCATGACAGGGCGAAACAGGCGCTCCTTGTAGCCCGCCACACCATCAAGGGTGCTGCTGGGGCCAACCGCGAGCTCGCCACTTGTTTCGCTCGACTCTCGGGCTTCTTGTTCCTTTTTCGTGAGTGCCTCCTCTGCTTCAGTCTTGCCCACGTTCCGTGCAATGTTGCGGAGAATCAGCACGGCCGAGAGAGGAATACCCGCAGCCTGGGGCTGCGCATTAGGATTACGCTCGTCACGAACGCTTGCCGTCTCCTCGTAGGCCAGATTGATCGTCTTGGCTGGCTCGATGACGCGCGGCTTGGGGCGCTTGTTGCGGGATGACGGGGTGTGTGCCTCACCGACGGCGTTCTGGTTTTGGGCGCTCGAGTAAACGGCCTCCTCGGTTGTGACATGCGTTTTGATGTGAGACATGAATTGGAAGAGGTTGAGCTTCGTCGGCTGGGGGTATTTGCGGCAACCATCCCAATGGCACGAGAACATGCCCTCACTGTTCTTGAACTGCTTGCCGTCCTCGCCAGGGCGTTGATCAAGGTGGTCCTGAAGAATATGCTCCCACATCTTGACCGCCGAGAGATTCCAGACGGTGCACTTAGCAGCTCCAGAGCTCTTCCACAGGCACTGGAAGTAACCGCGACCTTCGGGGCTGATTGGATATTGGCGTGCTCGGATACCTCGGATGATGAAGCGCTGTACCTCGCCCTGGGGTGTGGCCTCACGCACTATCTGGGCTCCCGCAGCTTGATAAACAGTGCTGATATTCCTGATAAACTCTGCCGCATTAATCATGCCCTTAGCTTTCTTTTTGAGCGGCTCCAAGAACGCATTGTTATATGCCTGCCAGACTGCAATCTGCGTCACATTGGAATCTGGGTCCTCTTCGAAGAAGCACTTCAGCCATTGGTAACAGCGCTCGGGCTCTTCCATGGCTAGAAGCCGCTCAAGAAGGTCCTTGGGTATCGAATGAACTTGGTCGGAAGCCTTGCTGTCTTCATTGTCGTAGCGGAGACTGGCATCGCTGACAATCCACTCGCGGGTGCCGCGCTTGGCGCCGTGGGAAAGAAGACGGACAAGTTGAGCGACCAAGTGTTCCATGTTGGTAGCTTGGAGTAGAGAGTCCAGATTACCGACAATAGCAGTATACTGGTACAAGAAGTCGAGACAGGCGTCCATAAGCTCGTCGTCATTAAGAAGAAGCCAGTCCATGAGGTTCCGAAGCACTGTCGGCGGTACTCCGCTGAGCTTGTTGGTCTCCGTAGGATGATTCATCGCGATACGGGAGATGGCTCTGAGAGCGGTGAGAATGGTTCCTCGGTCTGTCGAGTCGAGCTGGGCGAGAAGGGTTTTGTAGAGGGCGTCATCGCCATCGAGGACCAGGTACGGTGTGATTTGCTCGGCAATATCGAGAGCGGAATGCTTCAACTCAACTGCGATGTCCATATCCGGAAGATGGAGAAGAATGCAAAGCAGGTCCTTCAGCGGGCAGTACTCAGACATGAACCACGCATTCTCTGGAAGCATGACCATATTGCGGATGGTGAGAACCGCCTCGGTAACCAAATTGAGATGGTCGGTGAACTCGGCGGGTTGGAAGTTGTCCTGCACGGGCTTGGGCTTGAGTCGTGCGATCCGTTCGAGAATATCTGACGAGCCGTTGACACCATCGAGCTCGCCATCCTCGAACTCATCTACTTCGGGGTCGTTGCAGATCGTCCAATCGATATGGTAGAAGAGACTACCCACTCCAAGTGCGAATTCAGTCAGACCCTCGGCGAGGCCACTGAACTGGGAGAACTTGTATTTGTCTCCACGCTCGAAGGATATCTTAACGAGGTGGTTCAAGCCGAATGCCTGCTCGGAGCGGATGCCAGAACGCAGTGAGAACAGGCATCGCTCATAAATATTAGGTCCATCAAGAATTCCTGGCAGTGTGAGTATTGGCACGATTCTGCGCACATGGATCTGCTTACCTGGAGGAAGCGCGGCGCGGATAGCCGCTGCGCTGCTCGTAGGGCCTTGGGGAGGGCCCTGTCTCAGAAGACGCTGCCTCCGCGCGAAGTGCTCTGGGTTGCTGGTTGGCGTATCAACGATGCGAAGCGCCATTTGCTGGAGACCCGGGAGCTGATACTGGTTCACGGTCGGATTGATGGCATCCTGGCCAGCGGAAGGGCCTGGCCAGGCGTACGATTCCCGGTAGCTTGCGCTACCACGTCCTCGATCCATTTGGTGGTGAGCCGACCCGTGGGCAGAAAGTTGTGTTGCGTGGGGGTGTGAAGAATGACCTCCGGGAGTCGAGGAATTTCCACCAGGTGTGCCGCCACTTCCGCCTTGTTGACCAGAAGCGTGTCGCGTCTGCCGAGCAGAGTTGGTGTCCGGATGGAAGATAACTCTTGGCGCGGGTGCTTCACGCAGTCCCCGGGACGCGCGAGCGGAGCTGGGGGTCTCGTCGACACGGCGCTCTCTACTCGGCGTTCCGTCGTCACCTGACTCTTCCTTGTCTGCTTTCACTCTTGCCTGGAAATTCTCGACCGTGCGGGTCAGGAGCGAGCCCCCCTTGGCGGTCGTGTTCTCGAGGATCTCGGGCGGGGGCGGTTCCTTGTTGTGCTCCGTCTTGATCTCATAGGCGGCCAATTGTCTATAGAATATCTGCTTAAGAGTATAAGCATCCGCAGGCGCATTATGGCGCATCAGACCCAACCCCTCGCACATCTTGCGCCACATGAGTTTCTCCTCTGAGACCTTGTCGTATCCTCCATGCTCGACGATGTACTTGTAAAGCTGCAGCAGGTCGACATTCATATTGCCCATCTTCGGCTCGGGATCGAAGTGTGTCCCTCGCTTCTGGTGGAAGTCCCGCAGCTTCTCAATGAATTCCTCATATTCGGGCGTGCGATTGATCTGGTGCTCGGCGATGGGTTTGGTCGGAGCCATGGTGCATCGACCTGCGGCTCGGCGCCGAGGAGAGCCCGCAAGGTTTCTATGTCTACGGTGACGGCGCCCCTTGGATGGCGCGTTGCGGAACGCGGTGTGTGGGTTTGGGAGTGGTATAGACAACCAACTTCAATCGTGGGCATCCAAATTAGTTGATGTTCAGTACAACTTGCAACGCGATGCGACGCGAGGCTGAGAGCGAAGCCGACGTTGGAATTTTCGCTTGGCAGCTCGGGACGCTCGAGCCATCCAAGTGACCGTGCACCTTGTCCTGAGCCGCCTTTTAGCAACCCTGGACGACAACTGAATTCAAACAGAACAAAACATAAATCCTGTTCTACTCAATCACGTTGACTGGTTGTGACTTGATTCTGGTTTGGGTGCTGCTATGTGTGGTAGTTTTCCAGCATATGTTGACGATAAATTGGCTTCAACCCCTGGGTTTGATGCCCCCGCGTTGGCTTACATGCCCCCACAGCATCAAGCTCCCTATCGCTCTTTCCCAGTCCAGATTGCTCTGAACCTTCTCCCGTTGGATCTCCCTTCCTTGGGGCCATGTTTCTCTTCCTGCAAGTGCTTGCTACGTTGGACGTTGACCTTTTCATAATGCCCGAATACGATGGCTTCATACCCAACCCCGTCTCGTTCGCGGCCGTCGATCCTCCGCTTTGATCTCGCGAGCGTCTTTCTTAGCGGTACTCTGAACAGCTTCAAGAGCCCCCAGCTCGTTTTAAAGGCGCAGAATGAACCCGCGCCTCGAGTCCCGTACACAGGCTCCCGCAGCCAGACTCTAAATTTGCGCTATCTTCTGATGGTTCATGTCAAGGACAAGGCCAATGAGTTGGTGGGTTGTCTCAGTCCGAGGCGCAGTGCATGGTATCTTAGACCTCCGACAGGAAATGCTAGATCTGGCAGCGTTCGTTTCACCTCCGCCGCTTCCAAGGCAGGACCTGTGCCATTCAATTGAATACCTGGCCTCCGAGTGTTCTCTCGTTTTCCGATATCCAAAGGGAATATCGAAGGTAACTCACCCCCCATATCTACGGGTGTTCCATCACGCTGACTGCTTTTCGTAGTCTCAATGTACTCTCAAGATCAAATTTAAGGGGCCGCCTGATGTTGTAACCGTCCTCACCGAGTTATGGGCGTTGAATATCAAGGTGCAGAATGCCACACCAAGCGGCCGAACCAGTCTATCAAGAAGCCAAGAACATCATAACTTAATGTCACCATCGACACAATACCCTACACCTAGCAGAAATGAGGATCCACGGTTGCTTTACGGCCGCAGCTCGCCCCTGTCGACTCCGTCAAACACTCAAGACTGGAAAGTCCCGTTCTTGGCAAATCCAGCTTATCAGCTTGCGCTGAGCAGATCACCGAGTCAACTTCCAAGCCAGAGTATGAGCCCGCCAACTGTTTGGCCTCTCAGGTCACCAATAAACCAACCGCCACGGGCAGCTACCTCCATTGGTATCCCTGGAGTTCTTGGGGAAGGCATCTACAAGGTCAGCAGAGTGTCTTCGGCACCGGGAACTCGTTCTAGGGCGAGAAGAACTTCAAGACACCCTGAGTTCCTTGACCCTAGATTGTATACTGTTTCGAAGCACTTTGACAAAACACTAGAGAGGGCAGATATTGTTCATTCGTCGCGTCACCACTCAGCTGACGAAGAGGGCACCCCCAGCGAGTTCACCGAGGAGATATCTGCCAGCGTTGGTGAAGACGGTCACGAACGGTTGGAGGACGAGTTGACTGCGCCATACGCGCATCAAAAAGGAGAGACTGTGGCGACCGGCTCCCTCCAACGACAGATTAGTGCCTCCAGAACCATAAAACGCAAGCTTGACGACGCCTATGATGCGTACCGCCCAAGAAAGCTATCCGCTAGGCAAGGGCTTTTGGATGTTGGGCACGCCTCAAAACTCGCCGCGCTCGGCCGCCAGGCTCTGTTGACCGGTCCGGCTAGTCGAGAGAAACCCGCGAGTCTTGATCCCAACTCCCAGACTCAGTCAAAGCAAAGTCGTGGCGGTGTCCTTCCACAGCGAGTCTTTGCACCAGTGGTTGCCCCATGTGGAGACCTCGAAGGCACACAGCCGGACAAAAGAGTGTTTGAACACCAGGATAGACCCGGAACTGGGGAGAACCGAGTGTTGCTAGAGACTTTTCAACTGAGCCAGGATGGTTTATCAGAGGCAACAAAAATCTGGAATGACTTAATTGAGAAGGGACGGAGGGAGGCAGAATTGGTCAGCGGCTTGGAAGAGATGCACAAGATCTGGTCTAAGTATGGCCAGATCTGGCAAAGACAGCTAGATACCCTCACTGCTACTGTCGCTAGTAAAATGCGAAATGCGGGAGGTGGAAACAGCCTCTGCTAGGTCTTGGGGCCGGCATCAGATGCACAGCTACATGGAGGACATTTCTCTGAAAGATTTGATTTGCGGTACGTAAACTATGTTTTGCAGTAAATTCGACCACTTCATCGTCTTGTAATCGAGAGGTTCATCATGAGCTCCACATGTCCACATGCTCCGGTAGCATACCTCCTCGCCCACCTGTCATTTGGTACAGAAACATACATCATACCGCCCATATCTCATACAATCCTGAGCCTACTAACTCCGCAGAGCGGCTCAAGCCTTAGTTTCGGGCTCGTCCTTCGCCGGCTGCACTGGCTTGTCCTCGGGCGAGAAGTTCAGGCTGACACTGTTGACGCAGTGCCGCTCGTCGGTCGGAGTGGGGAACCCCTCACCCTTAAAGACGTGTCCGAGATGACCACCGCAGTTGGAGCAAACAATCTCAGTGCGTGCCATGCCAAATGCGCGGTCCTCGTGCCGAGTCACAGCTCCGGGGATGCTGTCGAAGTAGGCCGGCCAGCCGCATCCTGACGAGAACTTGTGTGTCGCCTTGTACAGCGATGCGTCGCACCCAGCGCATGTGTAGACGCCCTCCGAGGGGAGATGCTTGTCGTACTTGCCGGATCCCGGGGCCTCCGTGCCCTTCTCGCGCAGGATGCGGAACTGCTCTTTATTGAGCACCGCGCGCCACTCGTCTGAGGACCGCTGATCAGGGTACGACATGTTCTTGCTGGATGAGGACGATGAGCTGAAGAGGCTACTGAGGAATGGGATCATGAATGCTTTGAGCGCAGTTGGTCTGAGTGGTGTGTTTGTGTGAAAGCGTGGTGAGAGTGGTTGCTTGTTGAATAGGGAGCTCAAAATGGGGAAGAGGGGTGTTTTGTGCTGAGGAAGGTGCATCAAGAGTGAAGCTTGGAGGTTTGGGTTGGAGGTTCTTTTGAAGATGGAAGGCAGGTCTGGAGGGTTTATATGTTTCAATTGGGCGGTGCTTCCATTTGCGTTGAGAACATTGGACGTTAGCGGGACGATGTGGGTTGACAAATACTATTTTGCTGCTGAGGCGGAACTTCAACCAATCCGGTTCGTCTTCGATGTGAGAGGTTTGGAATCATGATGAATGAGACGGTGCCTCGGTGCCTAAGCCACCTTCGATTTGACTACAGGGGGCCTTCAGCGGTTGCGTCACTGACGTGATTCCACAGCTTTGAGTTTCTGCCGAGGACAAAGACATTGATCATTTAAGTGGGCACGGTTCTCCATGCAACCTGCCGAGGCCCTTCGTGTTGGACGAGGACGCATACAGCTCATTGAAGTGGGATACTTCTTAGTGGGTGGGGTCTTAACTCAGCCTTATCTTATCGAGGGATTGACCTTGAATTGTGGCTTGTCCACCCCAGTGACTTTCGGTTGCGGGGCGGTCAGGACGGGGAGTGGCCAAAGTGGCTCCGTGCCGTTCAGGCGCCAGTTGCACCTTATTGAGAACCTCTCCTTTCGCAAACCTGGCTTCAAACTCAAGGTGACTGCCTGGAGGTGACGCGTGCCATACTAGAGTTCCAGAACACGTTTTTTATTCGATCCCTTCGACCCGAGTCTTGCCCGTCTGCGCAGCGCATCAGTTAAACCTCAAAATTCGCACACGACCAACATGTCTCGACGACCGCCGAACCCCGCTGCCGAGCGGGCAGCGCAGAACACACTGGCTATCAAGAGCCTCCTGAAATTGGAACATAATAAAATCTGCGCCGACTGCAAGCGCAACAAGCGTAAGTTCTCAACATTTCAAGGCATCCGCGGGCACTGACCGACCGATTTATAGATCCAAGATGGGCCTCCTGGAACCTCGGTGTCTTTGTGTGCATCCGCTGCTCGGGCATCCACCGCGGAATGGGCACTCACATCAGTCGCGTCAAATCCGTTGACCTCGACTCATGGACAGATGAGCAGCTACAGAGTGTCATGAACTGGGGAAACGCACGCGCCAACAAGTACTGGGAGGCGAAGTTGGCGCCAGGCCACATGCCCTCGGAGGCCAAAATCGAGAACTTCATTCGGACGAAATATGAGCTCAAGCGTTGGGTGATGGAGGGTCCTATTCCGGATCCAGCGACGTTGGACGCCGAGGGCGATGATGACGTGCCATTGAGTGTCGTCAAGGAGAAGAAGGTTATTGAGCAAAGGGAGTCGCTCCGCAAGGCGTCGACTGGACAGTCAGGCGCCCCACGGTCCATTGCCGCCCCTCCGACTGATTTGATGGGCGGAGACCCAATCCCGCAAAGATCTAGCACTGCCGGGCCAACAGCAGCGCAGGTAGCCCCAAAGGCTGGTCCTGCTCCGCCGAAGGCAACGAGCACCAAAGACTCACTCCTGGGGCTGGATTTCTTGGGCGCCGAGACCGCGCCACCTCCAAGGCCGGCGAGCACGACTGGTGCCCCTGCTTCTAGAAGTCAGTCGCGTCCGGATCTTAAGCAATCAATTTTGTCTCTTTACGCCACGGCTCCGCGACCTCAGCAGCAGCAGCAGCAGCAGCAACAGCAATCTTCCCACGCTTCTTCAGGCTCTATGAGTGCCGGGATGCCGTCTCCAACAGGCATGGGCCAGAATCAGGGTGCTTTTGGTGGGCTTAATGACGCTTTTAGCGGTTTGAGCTTTGCAAGCTCGCCTCCTATGAAGTCTCCCCAGAATGACGCTTTCGCTGGTCTCGGAAGCTTCTCGTCTTCTCGCCCGACCCCTCCTCCTAACCAATCTGCCTTCTCAAGTCTAAGCGGAGGAAGTTTCTTTGACGCAAAGCCCGCGGTTGCTGCACACCAGCCGAAACAGTCTATTGGGAGCCCGTTAGGCTTTGGTGGCATGACCTCCCCCTTAGCATCACAATCGGTTGGTCCTAAACCCACACCAGCGCCCGCTTCATCAGGGCTAGGCGATTTGTTCGACTTCTCGTCCGCCGCATCTCCCCCCCGCGTGGCTCCTGCGCACCAGCCTGCCATGGCCCCGATATCTTCCACCTCATCCTCCTCCGTTTTCAACCTCTCCAAACCCGCTGCGCCTGTTGTAACACCAGCAGCTTCTTCAAACCCGATGGGCTCTATTGGTTCTTTCGGATCTAATGGTTTGTCCGGTGCCGATGTCTGGGGCAATGCGTGGTCTAACCCCGAGGCAACTAAACAGCAGAGCCCAGTCATAACCAAGACAGCGCCACCGCTGGCGCCGGCGCCGGTAAATGATTTTGGTTGGGGCAGCTCCGGAAGCACTTCTTTCGCCAGCCAGCCGATTGTCCCCGGTGCCTCGGGTGGATTCTCGGTGGCGCCTAAGGTATCCGCGGACGAGGAATTCGGCGGTTGGACGAGCAG
>Ga0247760_1000423_pt1 | contig 46557 bp, 69 predicted proteins | sample UWRJL171409R4_FD_179936 | JGI IMG/M metagenome (GOLD analysis project Ga0247760, IMG submission 179936) | Plant litter microbial communities from Arlington Agricultural Research Station in Wisconsin, United States - UWRJ-L171-409R-4 | ecosystem: Environmental > Terrestrial > Plant litter >...
GGTACGAATTGGTACGCCAGAAGCTTCGACAAAATGCAGCAGACGGTGCAATCCGACCAGTCCCACCAAGAAAAACTGCACAACCTCCATTATGAATGGTTTGAGACTGTCTCCCGGTATACAAAACGTGCGATCACCAAAGGCAGCGACAAGCTGATTGCGCTCTCGGCGGTTGCACATCGGGCCAAGACCATCACCGGATTTCACTACCTCGCGGGACTCTGGAATGAGTCGCTAATCTACGACCTGCACTGGTCTATCTATCTTTCATCACATTGCAAGGCGAGGCCCATGCCCTACCGCGCCCCGACTTGGTCCTGGGCGTCCGTCGATGGCCATGCAAGCGGAGTGTACTTTGGCGAAGGTGACGGTTTTCTGATGGCTGATGTCGTCTCTGCCGAGACCACCACACACGAACTCGACACGCACGGAACAGGGTCCGTCACGGGTGGATCCTTGGTCCTAGCTGGGAATCTGATGGAACTTCCATTCGCTGATCTCGCCTCTTCTTGGAAGGGCAGCAAGAGCAAGCCCTGGCCAGGTGTTTTCTGCCGGCCCGACATCAAGTTCGAGGCCGACGAGCGGACGGAAGCGCACCTCGTCCCCTTGTTGGCTTGGCGCTCCAACCGTGGCCAGAATTCCAAGTTTTGGGTCATCCAGGGGATCGCATTGCGGCGCCTTGTTACCGGGGCAAGCTACGAACGATTCGGGTGGTTCAGTTGCGAATACGCAGACGGTTTTGGGGGCGAAGAAGATGTTGAACGATGGCGGGCTCTAGGAAAGACCACTGTTACGATATTGTAGGATCAGGCACGTTTGTTGACGTGTCTCTTAGTAAAGCACTTCGACACTGGTCGACACTGCGAGTTGACTTGCTTGATGGCTGAGAGGGTTTGGAGGTCGCAGCACTCAGGACCGTGAAGGAAGACCAGAACCATTTTGCGGCACCACCATCAGGACTCCTTCGCGGTTGGTGCTGTGTGTCCAATCTCTGTACGTCGACCGGCCAATCGCATCACCAATGCCTACACCCAGACCATCGGGCCGAGGCGGGGTTGGGCATCGAGTACTTACCCATCCATGAGGTGCCAACGACCCTCATTTCTCTCTCTCCCAACATCCCGTCCTCTTCACGACTCCACTTGCAGGCACACGTCAGTGGTTCCAGTCCAGAGCGCTCAGGTACGACAGATCGGCAGAAATTTCGAGTATTGTCAGACTTCCACATATTTGTTTTAACAAGCCCGTTACTCTCTCGGTCGGGCTTCGAAGGTGCCTCTAGCAGACATTGGAGTGCATTTAGGCAGCCACCCAGCCCAAGGAGCCCTTTCTTCATTTAGGTACCCTTACGGTGCTCCAATGGCCATTCTGCGCGCTTGAGAAACCTTCGAGTTTTGGAAGCGTGCGGGGCAAGCTTTGTCTCAATGTCCTTCAGTCGTTTCTCACAGCTTTTGATGGACACGAGGAGCGTAGATGTTTGGTTGAACGAGATACCTGGTGGTGGGTTCTCCAGTGAGCTTTGCAGGGCCTGGAGCACTCGGTCAACACCTGCTACCTCTTCTGCGAGGCGTTCTGCGTCTTGGGAGGGGTCTTTAAAAGCCCGAAAATACTTGAACAGTGACTCGGTCAGGTGAAGAGACGCGCTCACGGCGCCGATGATTTCCATGGTTTGGCTTCCAGGTCGAGGGTGAAAGGCGGTGAACGGGAAACAATGGAGAATGTCGCATCGCTGCATCAATCCCTACAGACTTTCCATCTGGCAACCACTCTGGATGGACTGTGAGTGCCGACTGCTCTCAATCCAACGTGGCTTTGTACGGGCGCTGACACAAAATCACACGGCACTGTCTGTTTCCCTTGACTAAGCGCTTAAAAAGCTTGACCAACTCCAGCAGGGGCATGACGCTAGCCAAGCCCAGTCTGCCAAAGATATCCGGGGGGTTACTGACGCTCTGAAATTCGTTCCGCAAGTTGAGCTCCAGATCAGCGGCCTAACTCAAACGATAGCATACTGGCAGCCTCTTGCTTGACTTACATGTCTCTGTGCATCGATAAGGACCGCCAACTGGTTCAAGCCATCGACAGACCCTGGAAGCTCGAGGGCAGCCCCATGAGTTGCATGTGGCCCTTTTGGGAATATGCCTCGCCCCATTGGGGACTCCACGCTGCCCTGGAATGTGATGGCCCAGCAGAAAATCCAATACGAGAATTCGCTTTCTGCAAAGGTCGTTTTGGAGTTTGGGTCGGTTACGCGCGCGCAATGTTCCGAGTATCCCACACTGCCTAGAGATACTCCAGCGGTTCAGAATTTGAAATAGTTATGTCGCTGATGACCTCGAAGTCCTCCCCGATCCACATAGCCGCCTTGTACGTCATCATGAGCCTGATCCGGGAGTGTTTAGCGCGGGGGACCGATGGGAATCAGCGGGACGCGAACGGGGCCACCGCCATGATGTTGGCGGCCGCTATGAACCGTCTCGATATTGTGAGATTTCTTTTGCAAACGGGAACCACGCTGGAGACCAACGCGGTGGACAATAAAGGCCGGTCGGCCCTCTTTTATGCTGGGCAGGGAGAAAGCGTGGAGCTGTTTCGCTCCCTACTCGAACATCCGGCCGTGGACGTCAACAGCGGCATGGCCCTTTCCATCGGGGAAAGGTACGCCGCCATGCTTGCCGGGACCCCCAGATTGCTCCTCGCCCATCCCGAATTCAGCTTGCACGAACACCCTCGCGAGCTGGTCATCGAGTTCATGGAAATGCTGGCCTACAATGGCTTGGACGAGGAGCTGGAAATGTTGGCTAGTCACCCTGGTTTTCAAATCAAGGGGGCCGACGACGAGGACCTGCTGGAGAGAATATACAACTGTATCTTCACTTCGAAATATGTGCTCGGTTGGTTTCCACGGGGAATCAGCGGGTTCCCGTCCATCGTGTTGCTGCTTGAGAAGACTGTCGCTCATGTCGACAGCCTCTAGACTATGACAATTGTTTGGTCGTTTGTGTATTACGCTTTTGCTGGGCACTGCTTTCCCAATTCTGCCAGCATTTACAGATACGACGATGATGCTGGATCAGATCTTGAATGGCCCACAGAAAAGTCGCTCAAGTCTCTTGCGGAGCTCGGATACATACCATCGCCGTTCGGGGTCAAAAGTGATGAGGTTTTCGGCATGAAGATCGGGGCTGGAGGAGGCCGATGGCAGGGCCATGCGAGAATCCCTGCGAGACCAACTCCAGCGCGATGGCATCGACTTTTCCACGACCGACTCCAGGGGGCGGGGTTTCCTGCACGCCATTCCCAGCCTCAGAGTGTTCCATGAAGACAAAGTTCTGGCACTGAGATTTCTCCTGTTACTTGGACACGACCCCAACGCCTGAGACAATGCCGCCGAACACCCCTTCACTACGCTGCCTTGGCCAGAAAGAAAGCCGTAATCGAGCGACTCCTCAGCGTCGGCGCGGACCCCCAGATGGCCGATGACAAAGGTTGGACCGCGATTCGCTACGCCGCGAAGGCCAATAACTCAGACTCGATGGATCTTCTGATCGACTGGGGCGCCGATTTGTGTGCCAAGACAGCGAATAGCGAGACTTTACTCCGTTGGTTGTCGAAAACTGCTATGGTTATCCATCTTCCTTTGTCTACTATTGCCTCTACAGGGATCTGAGCCTCGAGATTCAGGAGGAACTTCTCGCACATAACAGCGAAACCGGTGAGAGCATTCTCTGGTATGGTGTGTACATAATGTGTGACTGGACATCGCGTCACCTGTCGTATCTTCCGTACTCGCGGCAGTCGGAGTTGAACGCTGTAGGCTTCTTCGGCATGAGCGTTTTGGACTTTCTGTCCCAATTTCCGCCATCGGTCGCCGCCACTCTCGGCTTCACAGATGACCAGGGCTTGCTACGAGCCAACACCAGCCAGAATTAGTCGACAATATTTGGTGAGGTATTTGCTGTTGACTGTTCAAAATATTCTTCGGATACTGCACAGCACATCAAAATTTGAAGGGAAATGTGACTCCCTAAGAAAGACCTCGCATCACCTACTTCTCCTAGGAGACACAGAAGGGGCGTTCATCGCCCTAGAGCAGCTTCCGGTGGCTAGGTTACGCGTTGCGGCATTCAGTGGAACGCAGTGCTCAGGATGTCGGACCGCCGCGGGGCCTCTATTCAAGTGCCACATCTGCCCATACGTTTTCTTTTGCGGTAATTGTCGAAACGAGTGCCCAGGGGACGCATTTGAGGATGCAGAGCAATGTCAGGGACACGCCTTCATTGAGATTCCGGGGAAGGATTGGAGAAATCTACCAGACGGCAAAGTCAACGTCGAGGGTCAGACCTTTAAGGAATTCCTCGGTGCGGTGCAGGTGCGGTACGAGCAGGAGAGGGACAATGAGCCGACAGCAGTTAGTTTTCCATCTCGGGTGTCCACAGAAGCTTTCTCGCTCTTTTCTTCTGTATCTGACAAAGATAGAAGTGTCGGGGGGTATCACTTCCCACTTCCACTCCAATTCCCCAACCCTCACCACCCTCGTCACCACCATCTACCTCCTCGGCTACACCTTCGGCCCCCTCGCCATCGCACCCCTCTCCGAGCTCTACGGCCGCGCCATCCTCTACATAATCTGCATCGCCCTCTTCCTCGTCTTCACCATTGCCCCCTCCCTCCCATCCCTAATTGTCTTCCGCCTCCTCGCTGGTATCGCCGGTTCCTGCCCCGTCACTCTCGGCACGGCTTCCATTGCTGATATGATCCCCCCGCATAAACTCGGCGGCGCCATGGCCGCGTATATCGTCGGCGCTGTGTTAGGTCCATCACTTGGTCCGATAGCAGGGGGTTATCTTGCGCCTGCGGAAGGGCTTGGGTGGCGATGGACGTTCTGGGTTATGGTAATAATCACGGCGCCTCGCAGAAGCTTGAACTCCTCTTCGTCATCCTGCCTGAGGCTAACATCCCGCTTCACAACCGCATTAAGCACTGCGGTAACGTCAGATTTGGGCTCCACACTGTTTGCACTGTCGGCCATAAGTTGGCAAAGCGTAACCCCTAGTACTTCGCCAACGTAGCTCTCAAGTTTAACCTTATGCTCGGCGGTAACAACTAGCTCCTGGAAGCCTTACGCTGCGGGCTCCTCGACGAAGATAAGACTATGGTTGTTGGAATCGACGTTAAGTACCCCTCGCCGGGTTTAGCCTCTAACGTGCCGAGTATTGCCGGCATGGTTGCTAGCGTGGACCGCTGGCTGGGCTAGTGGCCTGCCGTACTGTGCGTGCAGTCCGCTGCCCGGTGGGGGATGGTCTCGGACCTGCGCGATATACTCAAGTCGCGGCTCCGCCTGTAGAAAGACCCCATACACAGCAACTACGCCAACCTACCCGAAAACATCCTCGTCTACCGGGACGGCGTCTCTAAGGGCTAGTACCAGTTAGTGTTAGACGTTAAGTTACCGCTCCTACGCTAAGCCTGCTACGATATGTACCCGCCGGCCGACTAGAAGAAGGGGCTCCTGTGCCTGACCGTCGTTGACTATTCCCATAGTATGTCTAACGGAAACGTGGGCTTCGTGCAAGCTTATAAAGCGACTCCGCGGATTGGTTCTCTAGATAGTAATCCCGAATACTGTCGCGTCCATCGAGCCACGATGGAAGAGTGGAAATCAAAGTCTTCCGTGCCTACGGTCGCACGTTCCCCCCAACCGATAATCAAGGCTTTTTATCAAAGGTTGCAGCCAGGGACATGGCCCACCTCGATGTCAACAGATACGACAAAAGGCGGGAACCAAGGCCTAACAGTCATGAGGATGCCAAGCGACAGCAAGAACCTCCAACGCGTCATAATTTGGTCAACCATCCTCCATCGCGAACTCGAAGCTTTTTTTTCGGGTCCACTGCCTTGGCCCATCGCGTAAGTCTCTACCGCTCACCCAAACGGAGGCCACCATGACTTTGGTCTTGAAGAAGTTGCTAACAGCACCACATAGAGTTTCCCCCCCTTTCAAAGTAGGAGCCGCCTTTCTCCGTAACCGAGAGAGACTAATAAAGACCTTCAGGTATTGGTGCGATTCGTGCCGCAGCTTCGAGTACGCCTTGCCGCGGTCCAGACAGAGCTGGAGAACGAAAGGGTGAGGTTTGCCGAAAGTTCCAAGCTTGCGACAGATTGCGACGATATCGAGAACAACGGCATAGATGGTACGAAAAACGCCGGACAAGACGCGCTTGATGATCGCAAACACAAAGACAAAGCCTCAGAAGCAGGTAAGGCTGGCTCGAGACCAAAATCACCAACAGCAGGTCGTGAGGTTCATAGGCAAGACTTGGAGATGATAGTGTTGCACCTGAAGCTACTGCTCGACTTCATAGATGAGGATCTACGGGATGTCCTAGAGTTGCGAAGCCAGATTGCTTCAGGAACTCTAGATGATATTCTCTTTGAGGACCTTTGGCATCTTTTTCAGCCTGGGGATTTGATATTGTCAACTCGTGGCCCAAATCAACAACTCTTTCGGCTCTGCGCAGTAACCGGAGGAGCAGTTCAGCTCCGAAACCACACCACAGAGGAGCTGGATCGTATCGACCGCCTCCGCGGGCAGGCGCCAAGAGGGGCAGATGATGTCGGACTGGAAGACATCTTACGCGAGGAGGCATCCGGGCTCGGCGTATGGACCCCCTTCACGATTGATTGTTATCTTATGGCCTTCGACGGGACGGAAATTGGACCACTGGACCACTGCAAGAGGATCAAGCACTACTGTTGTGGGGCCGCCGGCCCCACTTGTTCTGGTCTGTAACAGGCCACCACAGTTTGTGGGCAGATAGTTTGCTACACATAATGAATCATCACCACTTGGAACAATTGCTTCGTTCTTTGTGAGCACTTTTGGCTATAAAGCCTAACAACTACTCGGGAAAGCGTTCTGTCCGCGACCTGGACGTGTACCCGCTTCGGTTTCATCCTAACAGCGAGGAGTTGTTAAAGCAAATGGAAGAACGAGGGCGAAAAGTGCTGAACTCATACGGGCACAAACGATATTGGGGAGTCACAATTGACAGGAGCGGCACGGAAATACTCGACGAAATCACGAGTGATGTCTTCATCGATATGAAAACATTTTTCACCTCTATGCCATGGAATACACCCTTGATGGCGCCATGGTCGTCACGGCACCGGCCAAGGTATGGTGAACCAGAAACTAACAGGCTAGATCTAGGCCGTATGTTGAGAACAAAGCCAAACCCGACGGAGACGAGTGAGCGGTATGGCAGGAGCGAAGTGACCCTTACCGGGCATGAGGTCGACGCAAAGCTGTCAGAGGACTTCATGGCGGCTAATCGAGTGGACTTTCAGGCCAGGAGGGTTGAATTTGAGGAGATATCGCCCCTGCAGCTACAGCTGCTTCAATATCCCGTTGCCGGCTATGCATTCAGGTATAGAAGATGGGGTAAGTCCACAGCTCCAATTCCTCAAAGACGCTGCTTAGCCACGTCGAACTTCCCGACTGTCGGACTGACGCATCAAATAGTTTTCATGGATATTGATCTCGTCAAAGATATTGACCTTGAGCGCGAGGCCCGGGACTCAGGGTTCAACGAGCTGGTTATCCCACAAAGATACCGCGACCTTTTGGTGGCGCTTGTCGACAACCACATTTCAGGCAGCAAACAAGCCCAGAATGTGGACCAGACCACGTCAGACGACGAGCCGGTTACCAATCAGATTGATCTCGTGAAAGGCAAGGGTCAAGGTGTCATCATCCTGCTTCATGGCCCTCCGGGCTCCGGAAAGACCAGCACGGCGGAAACCATCGCCGCGTACACCAAACGGCCTCTATACCATCTCACATTCGGTGATATCGGCACAACGCCCGAAGATGTAGAGACCAATCTGGTCGCTCATGCCAAAAGAGCAAACAAGTGGGGATGTGTGCTGCTTCTCGACGAGGCCGACGTCTTCTTACGACAGAGAGACTGGGATAACATGGAGCACAATGCCCTGGTGTCAGGTGAGACTTTACGAGCATCCTCTTCCAAACCCGTCTAACCGAAGCTAGTGTTCCTGAGGGAGCTGGAGTACTACTCTGGCATCCTCTTCCTCACCACCAACCGCCCCGGCGTCCTCGACGAGGCCTTTAAATCGCGGATCCACATCACCCTCCAGTACCCCAGTGTGAACCTCGAATCCACCCGCGCCATGTGGACCAACATTCTGAATCGCCTCGAGCGAGACAACGAGCTCAACGACGTCAAGGTCTCTTATAGCCGCGACGAACTCCTCGACTTTGCAGAGCGCCACTACCGCCGGTACGAAAGCGAAGGAGCCACTTGGAACGGACGCCAGATCCGCAACACCTTCCGCACTGCGCTTGCTATCGGCCATCATGACCGCATGAGAATGCTTCGCGACGAGGGACTGACACCTGTACAGGCAGCCAAGAGCGGCAAGAAGAAGTGGATGCGGGTACGACTCACAAAGAGCAACTTTCAGAAAGTGGCAAAGACATCGACTTTGAGCAGTATATTAGCTCGCTCAGGGGCAGGGACGTCGATAACGTTCGCGATGCAGAGGTGCGGGATGATTTGTTTTCTGCGTTGGGGGAGGCGATGCATCTGGCGAGGAAGGATTACGGGGCGGTTGGGAAGGGGAAGAAGGGTGAGAGTAATGGGGGTTCATCCAAAGCGGGTACTGGTACGAGCGGGAGGGCCAAGAAGGAGAAAGCTGTGGCGGTGGAGTGGGTGGAAGATGATGAGGAAGAGGAAGAGGAGGAGGTTTCGGACGACGACTGAGGTGTCGGGATCTCGTCTCCAGGTCAATTTTTGTTTTCTTCGTTTCGGTACCACGTTCTCAAGCTACCTACTAGTTAGATCGAAACAGCCTGGTTATCTGCGACGAATCTAAGCACACGAAATTTCCTTTTTCGTTCGGTATCCTAAGTTGGGGTGAGCTAGGGTATGGGGCCCCTGGTGCGTGCACTGTAATAAAAATGATACTGTTGGATAGCTCTGATTAAGGGCTTTCTAACGGGCCTTTGTTCATAAAATTGGAACAAGTAGTTAGCTGGATGTAAGGCTTTGAAAGTAGTGGTATTATGTTGGCTCCTACAGTTTCCACTAGGGTATTTTCGTGTCCGCGCCATGGGGAGCAGCGATGAGGGGTTGTTGTTTATGCAAGAGAGTGTCACGTGCCTGCCTTTGGTGATGCTGAGGTTGGCCCACTTCTTTCAGAGACCGATTGGGCAGTTTGGCAGCACCGCCCCTCAAAAGATCGGCCCCTTCTCAGCACTGGCATCGTCCGTCGCTCATCGGCAACCACCGTGCCAGCAAACAAATCGGCCTGTCCAACTTCAACACCATCTGCTTGGGCCTGAAGCGAAATCTCAGCGCCAGCCTGAGACATCAACTGTCAACCATTCAAAGTACGAGCCCAACCCCGAACACAATCATGTTCAGAAATCTCGCAGCCTCACTGGCCGCTATGCCTCACTCCCTCGCTACCACCTTCCGCCTATGTCCCGGGTGCGGAAACCTGAGTTTTGAGGGACCAGGTCACATAACCGTCTCTCTGGGGGAGCTGCGCCCTGGCTGCCGAGAATGCTCCGTCCTCCTCAAAGCACTTCGGGAAATGGCCCCAGGAGTTTTAACTTCATTGACACCTTCTCGGACGTTCGACGTGTGGAGAGCAGACAGGCGCGGTCACATTGTGCTATACCTTTATAGCCCCCTCTCGGAGGAGCCTGACATCCAAGTCTTTGCGGATCCGTTCGTATCTGCATGCCTTTCCTCAAACCCCCATCTTTTGGGCTAATCATCTTATCAGCAATCTCAGCGTTTGCCCATTCATGGACGTGTGTGGCGAGAGTTGCAGCTGACGCTTTATCGGCCCAATGCATTGAACTGGCCTCGAAATGGCTCAACGCCTGCCTCTCATCACACAAAGCTTGCGATCCCTCCCCCGCAGCTGGATGCAGCACCCTCCCCACGAGAATCGTCGATGTTGGCAACGACACCCACGATCCCCGCCTTGTCCTCTCCGCAGACGGCTCAACCGGCAACTACGTCGCCCTCAGCCACTGCTGGGGGGGGGGGGCACCAGCCGCTGAAAACGACCATCGCTACCATGACAGACCGACAGGCCGCCATCTCGATGGCCAGCATGCCCTTGGCATTTCAACACGCCATCATGGTCACCAGAAGGCTGGGCTTTCGCTACATATGGATTGACTCGTTGTGCATCATTCAGGACTCGAAGCAAGACTGGAAAGAACAGGCTGCCAAGATGCAGCACGTGTACGAAGGTGCGATTCTCACCATCGCCGCCGACGCAGGGGACAACAGCACATCCGGTCTGACCTGTACGGACAAGAGGAAGCAATTCCGCGGTGTGCACGTCCCTGGAGAGGTCGTTTTTGCTACCCCGGTCCCCCAGAGCGGAGATACGCCTGCTCATTTCATAAGGCCGGCCGTGAGATCGTACACGCGGTGGGACGAAGAAGGCTCTGCCTTGCAGAGGCGAGCCTAGACATTCCAGGAGAGGGTCCTAGCGAGGAGGGTACTGCATTTCAGCAAGTACGAGATGGCATGGGAGTGCCCGTCCACCATTGCTTGCGAATGCAACGCCGGCAGATCCGGATCGAAAGGGTGGAACCGCCATAACACCATATACAACGCCCAGTGGTATATCGACGCCGCGACCCTGTTGGAAGGTGGCGAGGCGCAATCGGACCTCTCGGGCCGTTGGATGGAGCTGGTTTACAAGTACTCGCTTCGGGATCTGACATTCTCGTCAGACAAACTCGCAGCGCTTGCTAGGTTAGCGTCCCGCATTGCATCAAGCTCGGGTTGGGGTTATCTGGCCGGGCATTGGAAGGAGGATCTGGAAAATACCTTGCTATGGACAGCGGGCAGGTTGCCTTCAGTTTGCGGTGGAAGCCGTCACGCTGAGCACCAAGCGCCGAGTTAGTCGTGAGCTTCTCTTCATGGTGTGGAAATATATCCCAATATTGATCCGGATTTGAGTTTAGGTCTTGAGATGGAGGAAGTGAGTTGCACGCCCCAGAGCGAGGTTAATCCATTCGGAGCCGTGAGAGATGGGCGGCTTGTGGTGAGAGGCATGATGGCATCCGCACAGGTGTTGGAGAAGCCATACAATACAGCGGGTAATGTCGGGCTCATGAAGTGCTTTAGTGTTGGAAGGGATGAACAGATCACAGACAGCGGCGCGCACACCTACCCGGACGTCCGGGGGTTCGATGAGGTCGGTCTGCAGGAAGAGTATATGTTCCTCCAAGTGGCACGCAGCGGACAGATGCTCCGCGGGCTGATTCTTCGACCTTCGAGTCAAGTGCCAGGAGCATATGAACGGATTGGTGTCCACGAATACTTGGAACCTGGGTCGACGGGGCAGAAAACATACCCTGACAAGCGATCAAGGGTGGTCTTGGTCTAACAGATGGGAGGATATCCCAGGCTTTTGGCAGTCCAGGCATCAGTCACCAAACGGTGGCTCACATAGTATTGCTTTCGCAGTCAACTCTTGAGCACCTACTGGAGCAAAGATGCCACATGAACTCTGCTAGCAGAACGGCAGATATTGTAAGCCCTATGCCCCATCAAGGACGCTTCTATCCGAGACCCCCTTATCCGAATGATCACAACTATGTGAAGCGCCGAACTCTATCCGTTCCCACAAAATAGCGATTTCCGGAACCTCGAGATAGGAGTACAGAGCGAAGTTTTCCTCTCCCGTCGTTTGCCCGTTCGTCCAGTAGTCAACATGCATCTCAACCAAGTTCATTTTTGGTCACGCTGAAGTCCTCGCCCCGGAAAGCCGGGTGCGGCCCATCATTTGGACGTAACCCGGTTACGTCCATGGTACCATGGTGGAGCTTCTTAGAGCTTCGCAAAGCCGCCAAGCCCCATTTGATCGCCGGAACCACGTCCGCGTCTTGAAACGAGACAGTGTTCCGATGGGAGGTAGTGCCGGTCTCCGGGCGCAATTCAGGCTAAAAGACACGCTGGAGGCTCTGCGGCCCCCTATCCCCTGTCTCCTGTGCCCCGCGTTTCTCCTCCCTTTAGGTCATGCAGCAGCGAACCTGGTACCAGGGCCGCAGAGCTATTGTTGGAAATTGCATCGAGGATCTAACGGTACATGTATTAGACGTCTATGCGGCCTTTTAGCTGCGGCGATGCAAACTGGCGGGCCCCCACATACCCTCTGCGATGGTTCTCGGAACATTTGTTTCGAGAAAGGAAGGCCACCCGTCTTGAGACCAGGAAAACTCGGCGCTGGCCAGTGGGGAACGGTAGTGGTCAGCCCCTGGATCCGTTACCCCGGACGAGGCGAATTGGAGGGCACCTTACCACCGCACGATACCACGTGAGGCAGCATTGAACGGCCGTAATTGCGGGTGGAGGCGTTGACGCATCCCAAAATGGCCAGGGGAGGTTGATGCGCGTTCGTCAAGACTTCCCTGGCAGCAAAGGAGCAGCGGAATGCGACGACCATGCGGACGCGACCTGCCCGGTCAACACCAGCCTGTCTGTCTCTTCCCCACAATACAATTTATCCGACCGTGGAAGTCCAGCTGATGCGCGTTGATGTTGCATTGGGGCCGGTACTCGACAGGATCCGTCATTGCTGGCAGAGGTACATATATCCAGCTCGTGGGTCTGAGTCTGTTGACGACGTCCACTCTTCTCTCACTCACCCTCATCCACCTCGACTCGGACTCTACGACTGACAAGCACCAAGTAATTCACCATGTGGCCTACTCCCAAAGTCGCATTTCTGCTGCTGTCGGCGCGCTCGCTACTCGTCAGCGGCTCGCCCGTCGACGGTGAGGTGCTGGACAAGAGACAGTCATGCCCGTCCATCCACGTGTTCGGCGCCCGTGAGACGACCGTCTCGCCGGGCTATGGCACCGCCGGCGTCGTGGTCAACCTGATCCTCAACGCCTACCCCGGCGCCACCTCGGAGGCCATCAGCTACCCGGCCTGCGGTGGCCAGTCCTCCTGCGGCGGCATCCAGTACGGCAGCTCGGCTGCCCAGGGCACCACCTCGGTGGCCAACGCCGTCAACAGCCTGCACCAGCGCTGCCCCAACACCCAGATTGTCCTCGTCGGCTACTCCCAGGGTGGCCAGATTATGGACAACGCCGTCTGCGGCGGTCCCGACACCGGTTCCGGCATCAGCAGCACAACCCCCCCCATCTCCTCCAGTGCCCTCAACATGGTCAAGGCCGTCATCCTCATGGGAAGCCCACGCTACGTCAGGGGTCTCCCGTACAACGTCGGCACCTGCTCGGCACAGGGTGTACGTTCCCCCTTTTCCCTTTCCAGCCGCGGCAAATGCTAACCCATCACAGTTCGCCCCCCGCTCAGCAGGCTACACCTGCCCCAGCAACTTCGGTTCCAAAATCCAAAACTACTGCGACTCGCCCGACCCGTACTGCTGCACCGGCAGCGACCAGGCCGTTCACCAGGCCTACGGCACCAAGTACGGCCAGCAGGCGCTTGCTTTTGTCAAGAGCAAGCTCAACCAGTCGGGCGGCAGCAACCCCCCGCCGGCGGGTACTACCACGGCGTCTACTCCGGCACCTACGGGAGGGAATGGCGGCACTTGCTCGGGTCTTTGGAGGCAGTGCGGTGGGCAGGGGTGGACGGGGCCGACGTGCTGTAGCCAGGGGACTTGCAAGGCGAGCAATCAGTGGTATTCGCAGTGCTTGAAGTAGATGTGACCTGTATAAATCTGGTTGGGATTAGTGGCAAAGGAATATACTGCTGTGGCTGATGTCAATTTTGGACCGGGCCGGGTAATCTTGTAATAAGGAGGTGCTGCGGTGGATGTGATGAACGCAGGGCTTTAGCCGCTGGGGCGAGGGCTGAAGGGACACGCCGCACCGGGATGAGCCGGAGTGACGTGGTAACTTCAACACACAAACATCTCATCAGCAACTCGGAGAGAGGTATCGCCAACAGAAGCTCATGATGCGACACACACTCAGCCCACTCTCCGTCATGACAATCCTCATCTCCACCTCTACCGCGTTAGCCCCCTCATGGACATTCCAATCCTTCTCCACCCCAAACTGCGCACTTGATCCAATTTTCTCTATCAACGGCACATCTGAGCATGAGTGCACAGATACACCTCAGCAGATGCAATCATATCGGTTCTCAACGACTACGGATGCAGAGACGAACGAGACGTTCTCGGTGAGGTTATACGATCAGGAGGAGTGCTTGTATTTGAGTATGATTCATGATGAGAGAGATGGAGAGTGTCAGGGGGTGGCGTTTAGGAGTTGGAATGTTTTTGGGTTTGTTAGGTGAGGTGGGGAGAGGACAAAAGGGGGTAAGGGAGAAAGGGGGGTTGAGGAGGGGAGGAGGTGATAAGGGGTAGGGGTTAGACTGAATGTGGAGGGTGGGTGAGGTCAAGGTGGTAGATTTTGCTAAGACTGAAGATAGGGGGTGAAAAGGGGTTCACCGAACATAAATATCTTGAAAACACAATCACCTCCACCCTAGAACCACTTTCATTCCTACCCCTCCCGCTTCCGGCGGTACATAATCACCACCTTGCAAGGCAGCAGTACTATCTCATCACCCCCTTGAACCGCCCCCAGATCAACCCGACTACCATCAACTTCAACATCAGCATAAGCCAACCAGACATCCGGAATTCTGGGCATCACACCACGACGGACAAGTAGTCGCAAACCCCAACAACCAAGACTCGATACACACCGGATGGAAGCAATGCCCGCAAGGAAGCCTGCGGACCTGTGAGCCCTCAGTGAGGTCCTCAGTGCAGACGGCGCAACTCTTCTCCCCGAAGCCTGCACATCCCCGCTGTTCTCTACCCTGTATTGTCTTCAGGTTTGCATGTGGTAAACATTGATAAGGAGTCCACTTCCATCTCGCTGTTTGTATGCTTGAGCAACTCCGGTGCTCATTGGCAGGGTTCTGGGGGGACACATCCTCATGGTATGTCACGGTGGGAAGCGCTTCAACGGCCTTGGCATCTAGCAGAGTGGCTTTCGCGTTTGGGGGGGTTGAGGAGCGAATGGTGGTGTCGTCGGTCCTGTTTCGCAGAGGGCAGCTAAGTGCCGCACCATACCGTCGCACCGGGAACTCACCAGCGGTGAGGCACGGCAATTACATGGCAATATCCAACATCCTAACCCTCCTCCTCCTCATCCTCTCCTCTCCCTCCCTCAAGCAAACAATTCCAACCCCATGCAACAAACCAATCCGCAAAAGAGAATCTCGTGTCCAGCAAGTTTTAATTCCCTCAGCTACCTTACTTCGTGACATACCATGACCCCTGACTCCATGTCCTCTCCAGGTTGCCCAAACCGGCATCCAGTCAGGCGCAGTCCGGAAGATGGCAGCTGGGCCTCCCCGAGGTCCTCCTCGTTTTATGTAATATCAACGTAACATCCCTGCTGCCCATTCGAGGCATGCACATCCTGAGAATTCCTCCTACATGTGAATTTGAGCGCTTTACCAGCAAAGTGTCAGGATTTTGCTTTCCTGAAGTGTGGTTGCACGAGTGGTGATGCTTGGCAGGGTGTGTTTTGTGATAAAAGTACTGTACTACCCGCTAGCGGCGACTCGGAGGATGGGGAGCAGTACTTCTACCGACGATGCCTCGATGGAAGTGGTTCTCGCTAGATCTTTTTGCACCATTTGGCAGTTCCTGTTCCTGCCAGACATTCAGGGCTGTAATCCTACCTACCCTCTTGCGCTTCCACCTTCCACAATATCTAGGTTCCATCTACTACTCCACTATGGCTGATTCCACCACCCCCGAAGCCCCAGCGCGCGACCTCGAGTCCAACCTTCACCCCAACCGCATCACCTTCAATCCCTCCCCGGAAGTCCAAATCGAATTCCGCACCCTATCCATCCACGTCTCCGAGTCCCGCCAAAACGAGACAGCCCCCGATCTCAAGCACCCCCCGTCCCCGTACCGTGACACCGCCGACAGCTCCTACTTCGCTAACCTCCCGTGGCACGACCTCTCCTCCGACTAAGTCCTCCAGCCCCTCAACTCTCCCTCCACTCTGGCCTCAGCACCGCCGCTGCATCCAAGCGACTTGAGCGAGATGGCCGCAACAACGAGGTGAAGCATGCCGAAGCGCAAGCACCAAGAGAACACTGTTCAGCACTGGCAGTGAGAGTGGACCCCATCTGGAGGACTCGCTTATTGTTCAGTCAATCTTTGACCCTATTATCGAAGTCTCTTCGAAATTCCAATAATACAGAACAAGCAACCACACCCAACCATCCATGTTAAACCCAGGATACTCAGAATCCTCAGACCAGGAGCCAACCCACGAAGCCAGCAACCGCACCAACCACTGGTCGCGCCCCACCAATCGCCCCTGCAACATTGGTACTGGTCGGTAGCGGGATAATCTCACGTGTCGGGGTAAAAGTTGGCGACGCAGTTGTTGGCTTGAAGGAGAAAGTCGTGCTAAGCGAGTACTCGGATGCGATCGACGTGAGGATATCAACCGCTGTTGAAAAGACGCCGACGTTCACAGCCGGCCAAGTTGTCGCCAGGAGCTCATCGTCGCAATCGTACTTGACGGATGGGTCTGACTTTCCGGGGATGCACTTTGTTCCGGTCAGACAGCACCATCCCTCGCCGCAAGGGACAGGGCAGAGGTTTTGTCGTGGGTCGAGAAGGTTGGCGGGTTGAAGGCCGTATGCCAGTGTGGGGAGGATGAGAATGTTGGAGAGCTTCATGATATTGGGTTTTGGAAAGTTGGGGGAGATCTTGTATGAAAGACGGCAGGATCGCCTAGCAATTGAGTAGGTAGCTTCAAGTTAATCTGGGAAAGGGAGAGGCACGATACCCTCCCAGGTCAGTACGACAGCAATGGGAATGCAAAAGCCCCTTATAGCGCTTCGCACAGAGGGTTCGCCACCGTGCCCCTGTTCGGTCATCTGGAGCCCGGGCGCAAACTCGGACACCCATATTTAGACAAAGAGTGGGATTTATTGAACATTTGCAGGCCTAGACCGCAAACTGATGGAAGGCAGCGAGTCAAAAGTCCCCTTTGGCGGTACGTTGCAATGGTGGCGTCCTAGTGGCTGAAGCTGGACCACCATCACGGACGACTTTTTGGTGTGGTGTGGTCCCACGTGCAGGGGGTGACGTGGCGAGCCAAATCTCAGCTTTATGTCGAGCCTTGTCGTCCTTGTGCGGGACTGGAAAGCGAAAGATAAGGAGAGGGCCCGGTCACATTGTTCTCGCAGATGTGAGCCCAATAACAGCTTCAACCACGAGATTTTCAGCATGTCGTCGCCAGTCGCCGGAGAGTCTGCGTCCACGAGACCACCAGGACCAACATCACCAACTCAGCCAGCACAGCAACCACAGCAGAATGTCCCAAACCACAGAGGTATCGAGCTGCAGGAACTGGCCAGAAACTCAAATGCTGCCTCCCAAGCGCGAGTTCCGGGACAAATTCAACGCCCAACAACACCAACCACATCCACAACATCTGCTCCCCTTGCACCAACACCCCCAATCATCACGGTCGCTCCTCCAGCTACAACAGTCACTCCGCGCTTAGAAGTACCCCAAGCCCCCGGAACCAGCCACGGAGCTCCTCCACAGCGCCCATCAACGAGTCAAACCAACCACACCCAAAGCCCCCTAACCCCAACAACCCCCGCAACTTCATCAGCCTCCATCTCCAAGCCACCCCAACCCCCCTGGCAAAAAGGCCTCTCGGACTTCTCCGCCCTTATCATCATCACCTTGGTCTTCATCTTTGTCTCCGCCATCTCCTTCAGCGCAAGCTCGCCCGACTGGGTTCTTGCCCGACTCTCACCCACTTCGGGCATTCTCCTCCTCTCCTTCATGTCCAAGATCACGGACTGGGGGTTTGGAGGCGCGACTGAGAAGTCGTGGGAGATGATTCAATGGGGTCCGCTACTTCGTGGTCGGGGTGGGAATCTCCTGTCGTTTTTGACGCTTGGGGCAAGGCTCAAGGGGTGGGTCAAGGTGGTGAGCTCGAGGTGGGCTTGGATGCCGAGGTATGGGTTGGTGAGGAGGGGTATTGGGGGGCCGGGGTTTTGGGCCTTGATGCGGTGGGTACCTCGCTTTGCTCCTTTTTGGTTTTTGTCAGGGGATGTCGCTTACAGGTTCGAGGCTGCTTATTTGGGTGGTTGTGCAGTTCCCTGGGATTATCCTGATGTGTAAGGACTGGAATCGACTAGTATTTGGAAGACTGTGCTGATACGCGCCTAGCCGTGGTCGAACCGCAGTTGGACTACCTCCCCTTGAACCTCACCACGGTAAGCGGCGGAATCGGCGTCTTCGACCCTGCTTTGGCAACGCAACAAATCGACGGACCCTTCATCTCGAATCTGATTTCCTCGGTGCTACAAGATCCCGGATTCAGCACCCTTACCGACCCCGTGACGGAAGAATGCCGTTCATCACCGACGTGCATTTCGTTTCTGATGACCGGTGGGTTGAAGACAATATCCCCATATCCTTTCCTCCAAAGAAACCCCGAATTTCCTGCATACATCGCCGAGAAGGTCCCAAGCTATCAAATCGACGCATGGGACTTGAGTCGAATACCAACCCGCTTCACCAGTAAGCAATGCGAGCTGTACACGGGATCTCCATCCTCGGTCGCAACTGGATTCTACCTATGCCTCAAAGACTCAGAAGACTCCTCCATAATCGCAGGTTCGTCACACCCCCTATTTCCACCCCAAGCCAAACCCATCCCAACATCGATCCTACCCCAGCATTCGCCCCCTGCATCCTCGACTGCGTCCCTCTCGCCACCCTCCCCAACGTAACTATCGAAGCCTCCCTCTGGACAACCAAACTCTCCATCCACCGCCGCAACGCCACCTTCATCGCCGACCGCCTCTCCGGTACCATCCTCTCCATCAAAGAAACCTGGGCCCCCATCCCCCAACACCTCACCGCCGCCGACTTCCGCCCGGCCCTCAATTCCTTCCTCTGCGCGCACGGTTCCTCCTCCAAGCTATGCGAAGACACCGCTGCGAATGCCTTGCTCACAGACTACATCGCCACCTTTGGATCCCTCACAGTGCTTGATCAGTTCTCCCCCGCCGTGGGGGTCCTGCAGAATTTGTTCGCGACATCGCTTTATATGTTCACGCCCGTGTTTAAGAGGCAGATTGGAGTGCCTGATGGGAGTACTATTGTTGATCAGGTGCTGAAAGGGTTGCCGGAGGAGAATTACTTCCAGGGGTCGTTAGCGAAGCCGTATGAGTATGTTGCGCCGGCGCCCTGGACGGTGGTTGCGTATTTGGTTTCTGGCGTGGTGCTGCTGGTTCTGTGCTCTGGGGCTATTAGTTTCTCCTCGGTGGTGGGGACGCCTGAGGTGTCGAGTTTTCCGGGGGTGGATGTGGTGAGGTTGAAGGTGGAGGATCGGTATAGGGTGGAGCAACGGGGTGGTATGGCGGGTGTTTTTGCGACGCAGCCGAGAGATGAAGAGGTGATGAAGGTGGCCGTTGGGCTTATGGTGCGGTTGGATGGTCAGGGGCAAGGGGTTATGCGTGTTACAACACCACCGTAGCCTTTAGGGATTCCAACTTGAGTAATCGGTCGTTAAAAATAAAAGAGCCACATTTAAGGTTAGTTAACCTAAAATCAGCTTACTACACCCTCAGCTCAACCTTAACTCACCCCTACTCACCCCTAGCTTACCTTATTAACAGTAGTTTTAAAAAGCAACTTTGTAGTTAATGTATTTACTCTCTGTTTTTAGGTTTTACGTTATAGTAATTATATTTAGTTACTACGTAATTAATTATTTCTTAGCTCTAAAAAGAAGGTTTAATCTATCCTTTACTATTTATTATATAATTACTCTTTTTTCACCGCCAGGTTGTTGGATCAGGAATCGCCCACACCGCTTCACGATGTCGGCTGTGTCGGAGCTGTAATCTGGAGCGAGAGCCGGGGCATCGCTGTCGCAAAAATCGGCTGACATTTTGGTTAAAGCGATGTGGCGATCTTGTTCGAGAGTGCACCTCGAGTGCCGAAAAGAGTGCAACAGGTCAACCAGGTTGGACTTGCTTAACTCGTTCCACACTTCGCTTCGGCTGTAGAGGTCCTCGAGAAGTGGTGCGCCCTGGGGCGAATGCTTGAGTACTCGAAGAATTCGGAGGACTGCCATGCTAGCATATAGCGTTATGCCTGGAATGACGCCGCCCATGTATCTTTCGAAGGGACTGGCGCATCCGGTCCATAGTCCAGACAAGCCGCGAAGAGGTGCCGCCAGTCAAGTTTTCGCTGCCCGCAGTGGAAGTTAACCTCCCGAGTGAGCACAAACTCTTGAATCACCCAAAGTCGAGAGAACCAGTCTCTTAAGAAGAAGCGCCGTACGGCCTCCTGAAACCTGAACAACTGATCTTCGGATTCCCTGGTCATGTGACTTACCACTACCAGGTTCCCAGCCACCATCGTCGGAAAGCCCGATCCTAAGTACACTCTAAACTAGAAGTTAAAACTCGTTTACAGGGCATGGGAATATTTGGAGAAACGGCTAGAAGAGTTTGAAGGTGAGGCCGACAATTAAACTTTCCCCTTTACCGTCCTTGCCGTACTAAGGCCAGCAGGGCGTAACCATGGGTGCATAATAATGCCTTGCGTAAGGAGTGGATACCTCGATGTTATCGTTGCTGTTCTGAAATAATGCCGAAGCCGGTAATTCTAATAAAGGGAATATCTATCGACATGGTAACCTAGCCTCTAACCCCGTCACTGTTATCGAATTCAGTGTGCAGTGGGTAAGGTACCTATCAAGATCCAACGGTAAGCCCACCTCAACCCACCCCAGGAGGTCCCGCAGCACCTCTCGGGACATCTATGGCTCCGGGAAAGACTGCCAACTCGCAGAACTTCCTACGCAGCTGCGCCATTGCTACCGGGCACAGCTTCAACGCTTCTCACCCGTCCCATGTCCCGTTTATGCGTCTCCTCGATGCAAACATCCATGCGCCTCACGTCAGCCAAGATCTGATCAATCGTCGCATCTGGCTTCAAGACACCACGTAGCACCTTGCCCCCGTCCCTACTCGGGTCATGGTTTACAAACAACGTGGCAGTCTCGAGCGGGCTGAGCATCACCGAGCGTTCCAGTTGCTAACCTCCCCAGCTTAGTAAACCCACAAGTAACAAACCAGCGAGGATGACGACCAGCGTAGTACCTAGATACCGCTAGTCCGACTCAAATATAAGGACTGTGACACGCTTCTCCGCGACGAAACTTTGCTTTTCGGCGGCGTGACCAACCCGTATCGACACACGGAACATGTATTCGTACATGGCGATAATGATGTGCTGGGTGGGCGAGGCCCAGACTAAGCTATATGTCGATAGCGAGTGGTTGGAGTAATCCCACGGCTTAGTGAGAAAAAACACGTCGACTAGCTTCCCCGTGCTAGGGCTAGAGTACAGCCACTTGTTTGAAATGTTGTTGAAGCGGGTGGTGTCGTTGCTGAAGAAGTTATTGTTAATGAACTGGTTCAGCCCAGACAGGGAACTAACGCCGGCGCCAACGGGCGTGTTTAGACAGTCGCCTTCGGATTCTTCGATAGAGACAGGGTTTAGGGGGTGGTGGAGTAGATTGTGGCGGAGGGAGTTGGTGTTAAGGATGGGATACTCCACAACCGCTGCGTTAAAGTCGCAGGTTGTGGTGTTGATAGTTGCTTGGTAACGTCCCTCCACACTGGATATGTGAGAGATGACGAGCCGGAGGACGGGGTGGCTGGTGCCGTTTACAGTCTTCTTCGAGTCAATTAAGAAGACGGTAAACAGGTGGGCGGTAGTGTTATTTGATATATTGAGGAGCCGTATGGATGAGTTGCAAGCGTGGGTAAAGCCGGTACCGTGTATATGGCCTACATATATGCCACCGTTATAACGGTATCCCTTAGCGTTGGGCTGGACTATGGTGCTGTTGAGGTACTATTGTTGGGACTGCGATATGGCCCGACGACCCTGAGTTAGGCCGCTGTTGCCCTGGGTGCTAAACTAGCTGTTGGGGATTCGGTTGGCCAAGTCGACAAACATGGTCGGCTGGCTGAATCGCTCTCGGTTGGCCTGGTGCGTTAACCGCTGGAGCAGAGGACCTCTAGCAAACTGGACGATGTAGGCGAGGGTGGCCATCAAGGCCACTTTACGCGCAGCGGGACCAGCTTGGAGGGCGGCCGGAAGACCTAGTCCTCGGCTGTGATCCCAGATGTAATGAAGTTGCTCCAGCTGTGCTCCGCGCGCGGCGTGCAGCCAGAAGCGCACCGCAATACCTGTCGCGAGTGCTGAGCCGAAAGCAGCATTGCTGCCTGCCGAGAAAATGGCGAGCCACACGGCAGGAGAGATCTTCCATGTGTTGGCCTCGTCATCGTCCGACACAGCGACCACAATGGCCGAAGCGACGGCCCAAGCAAGCATGGCTGAGAGTGAGAAAACAGCCAGCCAAAGATTCCAGCTCCGCGATGCTTGTCGGGTCGTACCTGTGGGTTCTGTCGTTTTAGGATCCGTAACATCAGCCCCGGACTGGGCGCCGTCGGCTGCGGGATTGTCTGCTGGCATGGCTCGAACTGTGTTGACGGAAGGAAGCATTTGTTAGAATGGGGCCGGTGAACGTGAGGAATACCTTACCTTAGAAAGAGCGACGATGGGGCAGCCTAAAGACTTTAATAGGGTCGACAACCGCGCTGCTCGGAGGTGGGTTTCGAATGAGAAAGTGAAGAAGGGATGAACAATTCCCATTGATGGACGGCGGGGAAATTACCAAGCTAGCGAATTGCAAGACGCCAGCAGCACATCTGTCGCAACTTCCTCACTGGACGCCTGATAAGAGGGGCCGACGCCGTGGTGTGGGAAACAGTCTCTGTCGCCACCCAATCATGGTGATGGCCATCCCTCCGGAAAGACAGGGCAATTAGAGGCTGAAGGTAAGTTGTCGGACCCAAAAGGTAATAAGATCACAGGAAACGCAAGCCTTCTGTCGCTGCTGCATGCCCACCTCGGCGCTACTGATGGAGACCCGTCCAGCATAGACCCTTGTGGTCGGCAAGTCACCCAGAAACACTCCCCTTCTAGCCTTCTAGGTCTCAAAAATATGTGATAGGTGGGGCATACCTATGATGGTGCAGAGACAAATGCCATCATATTTGATCGCAAGCCTGGAGAGGAACGGGCGGTGGAGACTGAGCTTGCTTGCGGGCTTCTTCAGAGAGAAAGAAGCTGCCTACTGAAACAAATGCTCACCACAATCTTTACTATCAGGCCCTGCTCAGGACTCTGATTGGCGTTATCCCGAGGGCCGGTTGGCTATGGTCGCTGCTGCAAGCGCGTGGCTTTTGCCAAGCCTTTCGAAATGGCGAACGCGTGGCCGTGTAACACTCCTTCCTCGACAAGCTGAAGGACATCGAGTCGGCAACAGCCAGCACTTGCCAGGGACTGGATAGAACGGTATTGCACCGTTCCTGTTGAGGTGGGCGGCCGGCAGCGACATTACATCTATAACCAAGTCCTGTCAAGGTAACGTTATGCCCCGGGTTAGGCAGCTGCTTCTTGTAGTACTTCCATCACTGAGGAGCGAAATAGCAACGTTAGGGTAACTGACAGTCAACCCACTGCACTGCCCCTGGCCCCCTTCCTTTATGTACCGTTATACTTCCACTTTCCACCCCGATATACTACTATTTCTAATACTCCCTTTCTACAACACAGTTAGTTTATGTTAATGAACGTTATATCTGCAGTAGGCTGTTTACTAGAGAACTAAAATTCAACTTAGATATATTAGAGTTACGCTCTAAGAACCAAAGGTAGTTTCAGTGGGTCTGTTAACGTGGTTGCTTGTATCGGCGAAGGAAAACGGTAGTACTTGGCGGTGGACTAGTGTCCCAAAATTGGGTCCGCAACTCACATCCTATTTTAGATTATGGTAACTATAGCCGAGGCTCCCCCGAACTCACCTCGGCTCAGGGAGGTGCTCGCTGTGCCTCACCCTCGGTTCAGGCTCTGCGACTAATCCGGACTTGGCCAGGAAATGTTGTGGGGGGTGACTAAAGAGGTAGTCAGTCGCTAAAAAGACAAGATGGTTAGGTTAAACCAGGCTTGCTTCACCCTCAGCTCACCATTGCTCACCCCTAGCCGCCATATTATGAAATTGTCAGCTTTACGTGACGAGGGACAGGTTTTAAGTTAGATAGGGGTGTCTTATAGAGTGGGCTTTTTTCTTGCCGAGAACTTCATAGACATGGTTCGCCTGTGTCCGAGGCTAGGCAGACACCTCCTGCAGCACCTGTTCCGTCCCCAGCGATCTCGTCATGGTCCTGTTAGATCTATGACTGGGTCCTGTCATTCTCTTCTCCACGTAGGACAATTACACATTTAGAAACCTCAAATTCGCGCTCGACCGCTGATTCTCGCATTAATATCTCTTAATTGACGCTGTCACAGCGGTCATTACGTTTCTGCACTGCGTTTCAAGTGGAAGAAGCTGAAACAGTACCCTAGATGTATTGAGGGGTCATGAGGCCGACCCATGCATCAGTTGCGCCCTGCGTTGTTCCGCGGCCACGCCTTCACGGAAGAAACGAGAGAATGCAGACGCTCGAGTGTGATTTTCTGATTTCCTGAATCGCGGGTGTTTATGTTCCTCGGGCCTGGCTGCAAGCTGGAGTCGCGTTGGTGATTCCGCAAAACCTCCGAGGTGGACAATGGAGCATCTCGACCGTGCTGCTACTAGGCTCTGCCTGAGAGCCGGGGGACATCACGCCATTCGCCAACGCGAGTCCGGGCTGGGTCTTTCAGAGATGGTGGGGCACACCGACAGCCCAATTACTGTACTGTACGGATCCGTACTGGTGGCCTCCCAGCTTCCCGGGACGCGCCACCCTCCACCGAAGTTGGACAGGCCCAAGCGAGGACTGGTGATCCACGCTAGCAACGCCATCTATAAGTGGAATTGTAAAATCGTCGTCAAAGCCGAACAAAAGCCACCAGAGGGTGTGTGCCAGAGAGACCTTCTAGCGCGGAATTGGACAGACATCAACAAGTCTAGCTTGGACCAGTTTCGTTGGGCGCTGAGAGGTGTCTGGAAACATCTTTCCCTTTCTGAGACAGGTCAATCTACACATTGTCTTCAAGGTGCCCCCTGCAAGCTGCACGACCATCCCTCTGCAAATCTTGGTACGGAGATTCCCGCACTTAACCCCTGCCAATGGGCCCGAGGCCCGAGCCCCAAGCCCGTGCAACGCTGAGGCTGAACAGCGCCAACCCCATGCAATCCCGAATCACACCTCAATTCGTCGGCGCGCAGCAAACTGCTAGCCGCCAAGAAGCGCCGACCAACGACTTTCAGCGCCAGAGCTGCCCACACCGAGCGCCACCCACCACGCTCTCAGGCAATTGACGCTCCCGGAACAACGCCCCCGCCAGCTACTGAGGCACGCTCGGCCGTCGACGAGTCCTTCCAGATGGGATTTTCCGTTGGGCTGTATCATGCATCTGGCGGTCCCTTGATCACCCTCCCCATAAGTATTCGCGATGTTGTACTCGCAGCAACCGCTCGCTCCTCCACGACCAGTTCCACAGCACCATGGAAGACAAAAGGCCGGCCGTCGTGGCTGTCACCGCCGCCTTCCTGGCTCTCGCCTGGCTGGCTGTCTCGGTAAGGCTCGGGGTTCGCTACACGCTGATCAAGCGGCGGCTGTGGTGGGATGATGGTGAGTTTTGGCGCTTCCCCGCATCCCTTGTACAGTGCCGGCAACGCGACTGACACACACCTCCAAGCCTTCATCATCATCGCCATGCTGCCCGTGACGGTGCACGCCGCGCTGCAGATCTCCAGTAATTCCTCCGTCTGCCACCGCTCTGCTCTATTTCTCACGCGACCCGCAGCCACCAAGTTCGGCCTCGGCCTGCACATCCAGGACGCGAACCTTGCAGACCTCCCGATGATGGGCTATCTGCTGTGGTCGTCTGCCGTACGCTCTATTCTACCCCCGCATCTCCGTCTCTTGAAATGGCTTTATTTAACAGCAGACACATAAACCAGCCCGCGTTCAACCTCTCCCACATGTTCATCAAGTTCTCATACCTCGCCTTCTACCTCTGCCTCATGCAGGACCGGCGCAGCCGCATCTGTCTGTACGCGGGCATGGCCTTTGTGGGTGCCATCGGCATCACTTTTACGACCTTGTCCATCTTTATGTGCACGCCGATCCAGCGCGGGTGGGACAGGACGATCGAGGGGACGTGCGTGGCGGAGCAGCCGTACCTCTTTTCCAACGCAGCCTTCAACATGGCGGCCGATGTCATGGTCTTTGCGCTGCCGATCCCGACGCTGTGGAGCTTGCAACGTAGGTCACTCTGTGGTGCTGCTTCTATTGCGAGGGCTGGCTAATCAATTGTGTGGGCAGTTCCCCGGCGGCAGCGGATCGTCTTGCTGGGTACATTCACCTGCGGCTCGGTGTGAGTCATGTCCACTCCCACTCTCTGTCCCCATCCGGGCAGCTGCGTCCCGCTCAGCGTGGCCGAGAATAGCGCGCTGACTGAAGTCCACTCCTTTCCAGCATTTTGGTAGCCAACATCGTCCGGCTCACCTATATTTACCGGTTCGCCGTGCCGCCGACGCAGGGTAAGCAGCCCCCCATTCGCAACCAGCCTCAGCAGGACAAACGTTAACCCTTCCTCCTCTCGCCCCTTTTCAGATCCAACATGGGACATCGCGGGCGTGATCATCTGGGCCGAGATCGAAGTTCAGCTCGCCGTCATCCTCTCCTGCGCCGCAGCCTTCAAGGTCCTCGCGCAGCGTCTCTTCCCCGGTTTCATGGACGGCCTGGCGTACGGATCGTCAGGGCGCAAGACGACGCGTGCGCCTGGGAGCGGCACGGGTACGTACGCCCTGCAGTCGCGCGACCACACCGGCTTCCGCACCATCACGCGCATCGAAGCCGGCGGCACCACCACTACTACCAAGCAGCAGCAGCAGCTGCAGCTGCAGCAGGCCGACGGCGACAGCGTCGACAGCCGCGAGCACATTGTCGGGGGCGCCGCCGCCGCCGCAGGGTGGCCACCGCGCACCAAGACGACCATCAGCGTGCACTCTTCGAAGCGGGACAGTGCGGATGAGGACCCGAGGACGAAGGGGCCGGATTATTTGTTTGTACCATAGCGAGGGCCTGTCTACGCAAGTGACATGGCAGCATCGCTGAGATGTCGAGACAGCTTTGCTACAGTAGAGCTGAAAAGAAGTCAGCCAAAAAGTGCTTTTGTTTCCTAGTTAAGGCTATCTCGGCGATGGTTGGGACTAGGAGGTGCAGTGCGTATGATAGATGCAAGCAAAGGGTCCGAAGAATAGGACCAACATATAGTAGGTTTGTAAGGTACCATATATAACGGGTACGGAGATGTTCCAGAAGCATCGTCCTATAAGAAACGCTGTCATTTCCACGACCTCGGCCATTCTTCCTTCCACCTAGCCCTCACGTCCGTCATCATGCAACTCACTCACGCCCTCGCCGTCTCTATCATGGCTCTGGGCACCCTTGGTGCACCCCAAATCGACCCCCTCACTGGAGACACTGTCAAGTCTGTTCCCATGTCATGGAAGATCGAAGTGTCACCCGGCCGAGTCAAAATCCTGAACGGCACGATCGAGGAGGCGGTTGCCCAAGCCGTCGCTATCAATCCGACCTACACGCTCCCTGAGATCGCCGTACTCGTTGCACCGTCATAGCGAGGTATTGAGTGTGCAACGCATTCAAGCGGGCAAAAAGAACGACCATACTTGAGGGAGTCGATTACCTCCGCCGAATAGGGGGGTCCGTCGACTCATGGCCACTTTCACATGCTCGCGTGTCAGTTGCTCGTGGAACGCTGCAATATTTTTGTGCAACTTCGTGAGTATTGAGCGCTGTACCTCAGCTAGGTATTCAATACGAAGAGTAATTAACGCCATGTATAAAGCACCCAGACCTTGGCTGGAATGACATGGGACAGCGTTGCAAATAGCGCAAAGCATATTGTTGACTCCTGTGCAAGCCCGCCGGATAGATCCCCTGATTTTTTCAGCGGCGACAACCTTGAGACTAAGCTATAGATGACTCGGGGGTGTTTGATAGTTGGTGATCTGGGGGTTTTAAGAAGGGCTAGGGGTACTTTTGCTCTGAATGTCAATTCATTAAGGGGCGGAATTGCAATTTGGCTTCTGAAATCATCTACCTATGCATTCGAAATTGAAGGTTTTGCTTACCATTCTCTCTCTTGATGACGGGAGCCATCTCAACAGTTACTACCTGCTACACAAATTTGCACTGATCGTGTGCATTGTCACATCGTTAAAGGGGTGCCGCCTGGTAATGTAAACCAAGTGGGCCTACTGATATACCAGAACATCCTAATAATTTTATTCTCCTTGCTCTCACGCGTGTCTAGGCTCAGGCTTCCACCGAGTGTTTCAGACAAGACTATGGTTGGCAATTTATTGATGGCATACGCAGATAGGGAACACTCAATTACCCCTAGTCGAATCTATGCATGTTTGCACTCAAATTTAGGTAGCTACAGAACTTCCAACCAGCCCCTAGTGGGCCCAACAGCAAACAGGTCTCGGCATTTCGTCACAATGCCCAGGGGTGGCCACTGCCTCGGTGTTTGACATTTTGATAGAGGTTCCAGAGTTTGTTTGGACATCGAGGTGGCAACAATAGGATCCAATATAGGTATTAGGCACACCGGGAACCGCCCACTTATAAGAAATGAAAACATTCCTCGCAACGTTGGCCATTCTTTCTTCAACCAACTTCACTTTCGCCTCCGTCACCATGCAACTCACTCGCATCCTCGTCAGCTCCACCATGGCTCTGGGTACCCTCGGTGCAGCCGAAGTAGACCGTCGTAGCACGGTGGTGAATTGCAACAACTACTACGGGTACACGGCAAGTCCTGCAGATATAGATGCTGCAGTTGATGAGCTCCGCGGAAAGATGGGGCGCATCTCGAGCTTGAACTTCTGGGACGGGCCTGCGAGCTGCTCCCAGGTCAGTTGTGTTAAAGAAAGCTCCGCAATCTATCTGTGTAACTTGGTGGGTGCCGAGCTGTTTACCCGTTTAACACGATTGACGATTAACGCTATAGACAGAACGACCACACCTTGGACATGGAGAAACTCGGAATTACCTGGGATGGCGTTGCCAACAGCGCAAAACATATTATTAACAACTGCGACGTCAATGACAAGGGTAGGCTTACCGGCAAGAACATTGAAAAAGATGAATGGAAGACGGAGGTGCGTTGGGGTCTCTGCTGAGACGGGAGTCTAAGAGAGTTAGGAGGTTTCTTTTCGCTTCGGACAGTTAGTAGTTCATCTAGTACGAATGCAATTTGCGTAGGGATTTTTCAGTCGCCCATACTTTCGAACTTGGAGGTTTTGTCCTTCCCGTCACTCTTTCTTTATGTACGTCACTCAAACAGTCGCGACCTAGGTACTTGTCTACTACTTCCACCCGTTAACCCCCTCCATCACGAACTACTACTTCCACCCGTTAACCCCCTCCATCACGAACCTAAAGTGACCCCCTTAGCACTCGAAAGGCGTCCGTCAAGTCTTAACCTGAGTCTGAAAGTTTCCATTCGCAAATGCATACTCCCACCCAACTGTCAACCAAGTCCCACCGATCTGGCACCTGTCATGGACGACATGCACAGCATGCGTCACATGTCTGCAGTACCTTGCTCTGTGTGGGCGCCCCGAGTTCGGCGCCCAGAACAAACACCCAGTTTGGCGCTCGCATGCCTGCTTGGCACATGATTGTATCGTAGAGCTCGCCATTGCCGTCCATCGGCGTCTCGCGCATCCTTCCTCAAACGTGTCGGTGGATAGAAATTGCTTCGAAGCAAAGGCGTTGAAAGGTGCAGAGCAAGAGCCGAGCCCTCGGGAGAGTGAGAGACATGGCGACAAAACAAACAAACATAAAAACAAAGCGAAATAAAAATTTCAAGCAAGGGGGCAATAAAATAATACTTGAGCGGAGTAACAGCGGGAGTGCACCCCACCCAAGTCAAACATCCACCGAAGAAAACAACACCATACTCACATCTACCTAAAATCTCTCTTGATCAGCAGCCTCACACTTGCCCCATCCCATCCGAGATTTTTGTCGAGCAGTTATCTCTCTCCTCTAGAATCCATTTCCAGCCACGGCGTGCTTAGCACATACCGGAAGTCCGTATCTGGCGCACTGTAAAAATAGACAGCAACTGACTGTTAGGGGATTAGGGGGAGTTTGGACGCCCCTTGCTGCCTTGCTGCCCCTGCTAAACACTTTGCCTGCCAACTTTGCAGCGCTTCTGATACTTATTACTGTGACTTGGTGGGCGGGAATGAATTCTCTAGAGATTGGGGTCCGTAAACACACCCCAGTCGCCTCTCCCCTTGTCGTTTCGCGCCCAGAATGCAACGCAACCTGTGAGCTCGTGGGGGTTTCCGCCAATCGACACTCTGTGAAATATCTACTCTAGGTAGTGTAGGTAGCATTGCATTTCTGAAGTTGCGCTATCGAAAAATCTCCTGAAGATCGTTTGCCCAATGCAACAAGGCCAGAGCCGGGCGCCCGGGCTGGGTGGGTGGTGGACACCGTTATCTTCCGTTGCGCCCTCAAAGCTGATCCTTGCCTCTCCCACCCCACCCCGGAAGCTATCCCCATGCCACGGTAACTCATGTGACAAGCTGAGAGCACTTGTCTTCACAAGAGGCGCATAGGTGGCTGGAGCGACGGGGAGCAAACACCTGGCTGGCTTTTTGATACTCGGGATATTTCCTCAAGATTGTTGATATGCAAAAATAATGTAAATTGGAATTGTTTTATTTTCTTTGTCTTGGTGGCGGCCAACCTTGCGGCACACCAAGGGGCGCAAAGCGCTCAGCGCTTGCTTGCCCAATAACGCATCCAGGCAAACCTGCCTCTCCGCTCAGAATCGCCCGCCTGCGTTACCATCTGCTTGATACGCGACACTGAACTGTGTCATCTTGTGAATCTCAATGCTTTGCCGAACGGCAGCTTCCCGTGGCTTGCTGAGCGGAAACTCGTCGTCGTTGTCATCGGAGCCATCGCTCAATGGCTTATGCCCTGTCGATGGAGGCGCTATGCTGGACTGGTCGTTCTCCTCGAGCTCCATCTCGGTCAGAATCCCGAATGGCGCCCTCTTGCCCGTCCCTGTTGACCGGCCCATGCTGCGGCTCCCACTGCTTTTGTCGTTGGGCCCCGATCGCTCGTCGGCAAGTCTCGTGTTCCGCTGGATGCTGAGCAGAGACGGGGCGTATCTTGCAATCAGGGGCTTGAGATGGGCGAGTGAGGCGCACACGATGCCTACATTGGACTCGATCGACGACCAAATTGCGGCACCGTAGTTGTCCCCTGCAGCAGGGAAGTTAGCAAGTTGGAGAGAAGAAAGACCAGAGGAAGGCCTGGACTTACAAGTGGGATCCTTGGAAACAGACGCCATGGTGAGCGACTCGAGCCGCAGGATGCCGGTAATGCACACAAATGCGCCGACGACGAAGATGGCAATCAGGGCGATGCGCTGTTTCTTGGGAAGCTGGATCTGCCAGAGCGTCTTGACGGGCAGGAAGTAGATGACGATGTCCTGCAGGATGTTGAGGCCGGCGTTGCTCAGGAACAATGCCACCTGGTTGAAGCATGTGCCGGGTAAGTCGGGGCGCCAGGCCTTGTGGATGGGACTGCACTGGAAGATGCCGGCGACTACGCATGTGAAGGCCGTCAGGGCCACGAAGGCCATCATGCCCCAGTTGGCGATGCGGTACGGCCGCTGGGGGATGAGCTTGAGGTAGAGGAAGAGGATCGAAATCTTGGTTAGGCTGACGGTGATGTAGTACGTCGCCTCGCCGTAGTAGAACAGCTCGAGGGCAGCGGAAAAGTTGGTCGTCGGCGGGAGGTCCAGAACGTGTTTGCCCAGCCCGTACTTTGTCTGGACGCAGACGTTGACGGTGAAGGCGATGCTGAAGAGCCATGAAATCACAATGGTCCATTCGTCTGCCGCGCTCGGGATGCCCTGCACTCGCGCTCGTGTCCACACACGCAGAAGAAGAAAAATGGTGGACAGGCACATCATGCATGTGACGATGGCAACGAGACTTTCGCTGCGCGATTCGCCGACCACATAGCCGGGACTGGCGGCCGCCGCGGTGTCGGCGCCGGCTGAGTTGACCATAGGGAAGTCTCAAGCGGGGGAACGCGAGTCAAAAAAAAAGGAAGGAAGGTGCGCACCGTTGGAGAATACAACAACGGCAGTTGGGACTGGGAAAAAAGCTGGAGAACCTGCTCATCCAAGCGGGCAGTCTCCCCATTATTTGATGCCTCGCAACCCTTTATCGTCGCCCCGAGGAGGGCTCATCTCCGCCTATCTCGATCGTGAGCGAAGCTTCTTCCACTGTTACATCCCCCCTTAACATGCCCTGGAAGAGCGTGGAGAAAGAGCCTGCCGGGGCACCTCTTGTGATATGCACCCGGATTGCCGGATGTGGAGAGTCGACTCTCGCCTCCCTGCACTATCCCGGCGCTCAGCCACAGCCCAACGGTCCGCGGCAGGGGCCGCCCGCTGTTCCAGCTCCACTTGCCCGACTTCTACGAGGACTGCAACACGTCGAGAAGTGCATGCAGCATGCACTGGCACGCATAAATAAGTACGATCTGCACCAAGCTAAAAACTACGCAATAGCTGCTCCCGTTAAACACAGACAGCCGCGCAATACGAGACAAGCAGTACCATTCAAAACCTCCCGTCCCAGCCTTTGACCACACGCCGTGAACGTGGGCATACTTATCCATCCTGTTTTGAAACGAGGTCCGAAGTCACCCACTCACTTGGCACGGGTTGTGAGGGCTTCGGTGCGGGGAGGCTTTGGGGGGGTACTGCAACCACTGCACTGCAGGCGGAGCCAGGGTCGGGGCCGGTCTTGTGCCTCCGGCATTTTGGGGGGGCAGGAGCACCTCACCCCTTGTCAAATATGCTTGGCACGCCGGATCCCCGCTGACATCCATCGGTAACCTCTTCAGGTTTAATTGAGGGGTTACATTTTCCATCGTTCTCGTTCTCTTGTTTTCATTGCTTCTTTCCTCGTCGCATTCGTCTCTAAGTCCGACGCCGACGCCCCAGCCTCTCTCTCTCACTGTTCCTCGCTTTGCCTCGCTTTCGCTGCCTCTCCGCTCTCCGCTCTTCATTCTCCACTCTTCCGTCTCATCTCACTATCCACGCGCCCGGCGCGACGCAATCCGACCCCACGCAACATGCCGGTGGACTTCCATCTTGGCCCGACAGAGGCCGCTACGCGCGCCGCGGCTGCCGGATTCGCCCAGCACATCCTCAAGCCGGCGCGCGCCGAATATCTCAAGCACGCGGAGCACACTGAGCGCTTCCAGGCCACGCAGCCGGCTTACACCGCGGCCGTCCAGGGCGGGCTGCTCAAGGGCCAAATATCGCCCGCGCACGGCGGCAGCGGCGGCTCCTTGGTGGAGGCCGCCATCATGGTTGAAGAGTGCTATGCCGTGGAGCCGTCCGCCGCACTCACCATCTTCGCCACCGGCCTCGGCCTGACGCCGCTCAACATTGCAGGCAGCCAGCCCGAGCACGCCGAGTTCCTCGCGCCGTTCCTCAGCGGCCAGGGCGCGCCGCTAGCCTCGCTGGTGTTCAGTGAGCCCGGCGGTGTTGCCAACGCTCTGGAGCAGGGCGCGCCCGGCTTCCAGACGACGGCCCGCCGGGAGGGCGACGAGTGGGTCATCAACGGCGAGAAAATGTGGGCAACAAACTGCGCCGGCTGGGACTTCAAGGGCTGCGATCTCGCCTGCGTTGTTTGTCGCGACGTTACCGAGGCTCCGAAGCCCGGCAGCGATCCGAAAGAACAGGTCATGATCATCTTGGTGACACGCGCGGACCTGGACCGCAACGGCGAAGGTGCTTTCGAGGTGCTGCGTCACGTCGCCATGCCGGGCCACACGTCTGTCTCAGGCCCGCATGTGCGATATACAAACGTCCGCGTACCAGCTAAGAATGTGCTGTGTCCGCCCGGGCAGGGTGCCCAAGTGGCTTTCGGCGCCTTCGATGCGAGCGCTGTTCTTGTCGGCGCTATGGGTGTGGGGCTTATACGAGCCGCCTTTGACGCTGCGCTCGCCTTTGCCCGCCGAGACTCACGCAACGGCGCCGTCCCGCTCCTGGAGCGCCAAGCGTTTGCGGACCTGCTCTCAGGCATCAAGATGCAGGCCGAGGCCTGTCGGGCCTTGACATGGAAGGCTGCCCACGCGATGGAACACGGCCCGGGCGACTACAATGCGCGCCGTGAGCTCGCTCTAGCCGCCAAGATCTACTGCAGCGAGGCAGCCGTCAAGGCCTGCACCGATGCCATCAACGCGGTTGGAATGTAAGCAGCCTGCCCCTCCCTTTCCTCCTGGGTACTTTTTACTGACACGCATGTTGACAGCACGGCCTACGATATAGACCAACCATTTGCCGAATTGCTGAACAATGCCATCGTGCTGCCAATTTTCGATGGCGGCAACGTTGGAATCCGGAGACGCCACATGCAGCAGCTCATGCAGTCACACACCTACGATGCCTGGGCGGCAACCTATGGCCCAACTGAGAAGAAGTAAGCGGGCAGGTGTCGCGCGAAAGTACAACAACATGGGAGGTATTCGACCGGCAGGACGGTTTCTTGCTCCGGGTCAGGGCCGTAAACGCCTCGGACTCAGTCGCAAAAGCTACCTAGATTTGGATACATAGAACAAAATAGAGACTCGTGATGCCCATGCATGTTCCCCCCTCCCCAAGACATCTTGCACTGTCCCGGGATAGAAGTGAGAGAACACAAAACTGTGAGAGAAAGGGGGGGTGGCCGAATTGCATCCGTCTAGCTCCCGTTGTTGGTTACACCAGCCAACCTTTCTGGAAGGACGCTTTTCGGTGGCCCAGCAGGGCGATCCCACCCACACACGGCCACCAAATCCGGGTTGCTGGGTAGGACACAGTAAGATACATCTAAACAAGGCTCGCGCAGTGCAGATCCCGTGATATGAAACAAAGCCTTGTTGACGGCGCGGCGCCACCCCCCGAGCAACCAATCACCCAGCCAGCCACCAAAACCTCGCAGTGAGACCGGCAAGGAACAAAGCTCGATGACCGAGCAGGGGAGATTATTCACAAATGCCCGGATTTGCGCCAGAATATTCATTCAACTTCTCCCCCCACCAGAGTCAAGAATTCACCGCTTCCATTCTAGGGGGAGGGAGAGAAAGGGAGAGCGTGTGACAAAGTGAGATTCTTGCCACCTCCTCCGCTCAGTCTTGGCCCTTGAATTCAGCCGTAGAGTTGCCAACCAAGATTCCAAACTATCTTGGTTGGTCGTGCAATTCATTCCTAATAAGTCTAACGGCAAACAAGGCCTGGAATGCTGTTGCAGCACTGCATACAAAGACGTCCTAGAACTGTTCACCTTAAGAAGGACAGACATCCCGACGACTTCGGCCATGTTTAGAGGTAGGCGAACAAAACAAGTTCACCGCCCTACTTGACCTCACCTCCGCCATCATGCAACTTTCGACTTACATCCTTGGCTTAGTTGTGGCCCAGGGCACCCTCGGTGCGGCAACCAAACTTGACCCCCTCGACGGAGCCACCTTCATTCCCATGCCGCGGAAGATCGAAGTGTCACCTGGTCAAATCCATACCCTAAATGGAGCCATCGAACAGGCCATTGCCCAGGCCATCACTATCAACCCGAACTATACACTTCCAGAGCTTACTCCATGCCCCGGTACAAACTTGAAGCTGCACTCGCCCTCTTGGGAACACGGCGAGTTAAAGCCTTGCAACTCAGAGCTTCCCTACGCACTTACGAAGTCTATCATTGAGACACTGAACTCCCTCTGCCGAATTGGTGGGGGGCCCATCTTGCCAGGAGCCGAAAATCGTGGTGATCGCGTCTGCACCTGGGCCAGCTGCTCGTACCCTAGTTCCTCGATCTATATTTGCAACCTGGTATGTGTCTGCCTCAATTCTGACTCCTCCGATGTCAAGTTTCATGACTAACGTCTTATACAGAACCAATTTCCCTTGGAGACATTGGGGGTTACCTGGAATGATGTTGCGAACAGCGCAGCCTACGTCGTGGAGCAGTGCACTGGCTACCAACGGGAGGGTGTCCCATATGTTAGTGGCCAGGTTTCTGAGCGCGTCTAGTGGGACACATCAGTGCGTGGGGGGCCTCAATGCTGAACCGGGTGGTTTGGCTTGTGAGGGGAGATGAGGAACCTTTGGCTTCGGGCAGATACCAGTCCATTAGAAGAGTACCTAATTGCAATGTCCTCTGACATTTAGCTTGCTGAAACAAAGGGGTATAGAGGGTTCGAGGGAGGGGGGAGTGAGGAGGGGGGCGATTTGTGTTCATCGTGTTCTGGGTATCTGAATGTCGGATAGAAATCCAAAGCGTTTCACTCTCCAAGCTGTAATAACCACGCCGGTGATCCGGTGCCACAATCTGTTCGGTGGAAACAAATCCTACTGAGAACGTATCCCCTATTTGCTTTGGTGGCAGTACTGCGGCAGCTTCTCTGCGAGATCGCTATCCGCACACGCCTGAGAAACCGCCAGCTCGAGCTGTGAGCGGCCAATATCCCGGGACTCAATCGCGTACTGGACTGAGAGCACGCCACACACAGAGCTTACAATTGTCAGGATAGCCACCATAACCCCGGAAATCCAGAATAGAACCACGTTCAGCAGATTTGGGTCCTTCTTGCTGGTCCTCCAGAACTGCTGCATTCCCCGGGGCGGCTCATCGAGCACCTCAGATAGCTGGTGCAATGCCTTGCGCCAGTACTTATAGTCACTCCAATTTCTTGAGGGAACTTTGCCGCATGTTCCCAGACTGTAAAATGACTCGATCATGCCGTCCTTTTCGAGCAGAGACTCGGTCGCGCGGTTGAACATAGGAAACAAGAGGTTGTATGTCCCCATTAGTTCATCAAGGACGTCAGCAGGGATAGGTGATTGTCCCGGGGCGGTTAGGTGCCGATGAGCCCAGATCTTGTGCTCGAAGATCTTCAGCATCCGCCTCTTGCGCGTCCAGTTCATGGACAGATGCTCGGCAAGGTTACTCGTCCAAATGATCCGAATGTTGTGGTCGAGTACGAGCCGCGCAGCCGTTAGATCCGGATCGACCGTTCCGGACAAATCGAACAATTGATCCGTTTGGGCCTTTTGTGAGAAGAACCGCTCCGTGACAGCCGTTATGGACTCGTCTTCGAGCCAAACGAGCAAACCAGGTGCCTGGTACCGAGGCATTTCGATCTGTATGTCCAACATGGTCCATAGTCGGACAATCATCTGCAACACATGGCGTGTGGCATCCTCGGCCGCTGGGTTATCGAAAGAGAAATGCGCCCTAACAATATCCCCCACGTGCATTCGGAGCTTATTGCGAGAGTTGACCACGGATTTTATCGCGACCTTGGTCTTGTCTGACGGAAGCCCAAGGCGATTCTCCGAGTCTGCGATCGCGGATGACACGTAATGAACGAAGTACATGTATTGCGGTTCTTGAACCATATCCGACGGTAGTAGATCGGACCAAAATAACCGCAGGAGATCGAGCCTGCCAGAGGTGGTGTCAGGGAAGGACTCGGAGGCCACCGGCAAGGCTCTGAGGCCTCTCAATCGGGATGCTGTGAACATGCCAGTGGGTGAAGGAAAGTAGGGTCATCGAATGTCCTATGGGAAAATACACTAGCTGGCTAGGGAGTGCGCAGGCAGAGTGCCTGGGCAAGTTGGACAATATTTTGTTCTTAATAGGTCGTGTCAAAGCTTCATGGTGATTCTCGATGCATTTCTACCTATGTTATTGGTGCAGTTCTAGGTCATCCGAGGACCGTATTCCCCGCATCCCGGGGCTAGCCTGGCGAGGGAATAGCGGTGAGAGGTGTGTTGTTACAAGTTGGGCCAAGTATCTAGGCAGCAGTGCACCAAAAAGAATATGGTGGCGCCTGCGCGAATTGTGCGATGGCAGCTCTGCGTTGAGGCTCAGCCATCCCCAGCCAATAATACAACCATCACTGTGTGTCCAACTATCTCCCACACCGCTTGATCTTTTTAGCTGGTTACCTATCGCCTTAACACCGATCCTATGAAGTTTGCAGTAACAATGTTAGCAGGGTCCGAACGCCGCTAAGAAAATCACAAACCGATTTGCTGTATGCACGTTAGTGTCTTGTGCTTGAAAAGAAAAATTGGGTGCAATGCTAGATTGCTCGGTCGGTCGCCACCACAGTGCACCTCCTTCCTGTTGCAGGAGTCCGTGCCGTTCCGGCAGTCCCATATCACAGCACCGTCAGCGGTCTATCTTCCTTCCTGTTCAACAATTTCGCCCACCACTGCCAACCCCCGCGCCTCTACAATACACTCAGGCTGCGTTTCAAAACAACGCCATGTTTCCATGTCAACATACCCATGGCCACCTTAGAGCGATTTCGATTCCGCAGACCCATAACCAGGAAGGAGATTGGAAATATCACAGTCATCTTGGATGGAAGGCATCAAAAGACCTCCTTGAACGACTCGGAGTCGCAGCGGACGGAAGCTCAGCGGGATGAGACCTGGGTTCGCGGAATCAAGGTGAAGCTTCAGTTAATCTTCCAGAGAGGATCCTCGGAGCAAAACCCAGCGCTTGTCGACATTGTGGACAGTGCCACGACTGACGCGGGAGGCAACACGACATCCAAGGACGTGGATCAACAACAGAGCCAGTGGACAAGTGAAGTCCCAGTCTCTTCGTCGAAGGTCTATTGCATCCCCAAAACCAACATCTTTGTCGGCTTACCATCGGAGATCCCTGTTCCGCCAGAAGCAAAGGCGGTCTTTGAACAGAAAGTTAAAGCCTTACTCCTTGCCGATCTAGACCAGGCTAGGAAGTACATTGAGTCGACGAGTCCAGGGAGACGAGACCCCAACAGCTATATTTTTGAGCCTGTAGTGCTTCGCATGTCAGGGCGGGCCGCCAGCGGCCGAGACGGGGCCGTAAAGTTATCACCTACCATCTGGGTTCGTTGTTCGCCAGCTCAACGGCAAAGCATGCAGAAAGCCATAGGGGAGAGCTGCATGAAGTGGGCGCACAAGACTGAGTTCGGCGAGATCATGGTGGAAAACTCCGCGCGGCTTCTGTCGTCGAATCAACTCGAGTATCAAGTCCCAGCCGGCGTTGGTGCCCCCCTAGACGGACTGGGAGGGTTTCGGCTGTATCTTGAGATTGAAGATCCTTTATCTCGGAAAACGCTACCGCATGGGACCCTCTGTCGCGCAACAATTATGGACGGGTCAGCGATTTTCAGTCAGAATCTGTCAAGGATCGGGGGTCTCATCACGGTCGACGGCAACCCCTTTGGACTCACAACAGCACACGGAATCCTTGGCAGTGTGTGGGACATGCTATGGAACGACGAGGATCCTCACAAACTAAGCTTACCACCCACGGGAGAACCGCCGCAATCGTTCACTGGCGACCCGCCCAGCAAGACCACCCAAGATGGTGGGAGCACGGATGACATATCAGGAGACGATTACAGCTGTTATGCCGACTTCACAGTAAAATCAACCGAATCAACCGAAACAAAGCAAACTACCAAGTGGGTTGAAGTGCAGCTTAGGGGTGTGGCGAATTTTCTTGGTGTCAAAGCCCTCCCAGGGAACAACCCTTGGACCGACACTCCAACGACTATCGTTTTCGTGAAGGATTTCCTGAAATCCGACTTTGCATTGATAGGAATGGATAGCGCCTGGGAACTTCCCGTCCCGATGGAACCCGCAGCAGCTTCGGCCGTGAGGGGGGTCTATAGATCGGGTCCTCTTCTTCAGGGGCCGGTTGAGGTCGACATTGGGGAGGAGTTAAGATTGAACGGCCTTCTTCTCAGCGAGCCATCGAGCCTGGACATATTGGGCGTATCGCTGCCCACGCGTATCATTCAATTGGCCCAGCCTTTAGGTATGTCGATGGTTCCGGCTTTTTTATTCCTAGGTGTTTCGGAAAAGAGGCTAAACCGCATGTTCAGGGCCGGGAACGTCTGGCGCGTGGGTCGTTCGAGATGACACTCTTTGCGGGATGATCATTGCTGGCTATGAGGACGAGCCTTTTGCACATATGATCCCAGCCACTCAACTCGTCAAGGATATTGAGGAATCGACCTCGTCCAGGGTCGGCTTGTTTCAATCCCGGCCGAGCAACGAAGATTCCCCACTCGATGGGCGTTCTAAGCTCCCCAGAAACCGCCGCGAACCAGTCCCGGCCGACTACTTTCTTCCACCTCTGGGCCTATCCAACTATGGCAATCCTCGGACTACCAAAACGAGCGCCGTCGTGATATCCGAGAAACAGCCTCAGACCCCCCCGAATGATGGCATCGAGCCGGTCAGTCACCTCAGCGGATTACCGAACAAAGGGAAACAGAAAGAAAAGGAGGAGAGTAGAGCTCAACCAACAGATACAACGGAAAAAGACCCGCCACATGAAAGTAGGCCTGCTATCGCGATGAATGCAAATGAGATGAAAGGCATCCGACTAGGTATGGTGGTAGCCGCGCTTTGCGCGGCAGAGTTCGTTGTAACCTTGGTTAGTTCTCTTATCCCATTTCTCTTCCTCAATTGCACATTGATGGCCATCATGGGCTTTGCTAACAAATCCAAAACTATAGACGGAAAACATTCTCCCTGGAGCCGTACCACGCATGACGGCGGACTTCCATTCCCTCCACTACATCGCTTGGTATGCTAGCGCCTACAGGATGGCCTACTGCATATCTGATCCCACTTGGAAGCGTGGTTACGAACTCAACTCGAGGAAGGTCCTGTATTTAATGTCCTTGATCACCGTTGGGGTCGGCTCTGCGGTCTGTGCTACGGCCAACTCGAGTGTGGCCTTCATCGTCGGCCGTTTTATTGCGGGACTTGGCGCCCCTGGGATCCTTTATGGAGGGAGTAGTATATCGGCAATGGTTTTCCTTCAGAGTAAGGGTGGGTTCTACATGAGCCTTGCCCTGGCGGTGCGGGTCCCTTCGATCGGTGTCACATCGGTTTTGGGAGGGGTGTTGACAGACCGTGCCACCTGGAGGTGGTGCTTTTATATCAAGTAAGTCCTCCCTACTGCCTGTAAAACCACGGGTAGTTACTAATTCCTTTGTTCGAACCGTCACAGTCTTCCAATTGTCGGCTTTGTTCTCGCCGTGGCAGTTCTTTTCCTCCCAGTCCGTCCGGGGGCGGAAGACAAATCGACCATTTCAATCCTCACACGCATGCATCGCTATGACCCACTTGGGAAGCTCTTCATGCTGGGCTTCATGATCTGCCTTGTCTCCGGCCTCCAGTTAGGTAGCGCAGAGGTTCAATGGTCCAATCAGACCGTCGTCGCCCTGCTATGTCTCTCGGGTATCTTCTTTCAAGCATTTGTCGTCAGTCAAATTTGGTCGGCAAATTACGCCATTATCCCCCCTTCTGTTGCACGGCAGCGAAAGGTGGCATGCGGAGTTCTAATTTTTATATGTTGGAATGGCGCTTGCCATTCCATGCTGTATTGGCTCCCTCTTTGGTTCCAGGCCGTCCAGGGCACCACGGCCTTGAAGTCCGGCGTCAACACTCTCCCTTTACCTCTAAGCTTCATGACTGCTTCATTTCTTTGCGCCGTCATTGACAGCAAAACCAGGCGTCATGTGCCGTGGATACTATGTGGTGGCATCTTTATGTCCGTTGGCGCTGGCATGGTAACAAGGTTTGATATGGACACTCCGTCAGCAACATGGATTGGATACCAGGTTTTGTTTGGGGTTGGAGCAGGGTTTGTCGAAGCGGTGAGGTCATGTCTTATCACTGACAAGGAAACTTGGTTTCAAGTCATGCCTTTTGCCAGCTCTGTTGGGGCCGTCGTCTCCGCCGCTGTCTGGCAAGCTATCTTCTCCAACTCCCTCAGGAGCGGCCTGCAGCCTGAACCCGGCATCATGGATCTTATCCAGGAAAACGGAGCATCGGAACTGGCAGCTAAATTGTCGCCTCATGTGATGGATCCAGGTATTGTACATGGGTTCTTGCGGCTGTTCAATGGAGCCATGAGGGATGGGATGTATGCAGTCGTCGTTGCAGCCTCTTTGATGGCGATACCTGCTGTCCTGGCCAAAGACTGGAAGCGCAGAGGTGAACCAAGCGACCAGGAGAGGGAACAGCCGCCTTCCATGACAGAGACAGCTTAGGTAGGTAGTTTAGTACAAACGACGGGCAGGTGCTGAAAGGTTTGGAATTCGAAGGGCGAGGCCTCGGACCTGACTGCGAATTTTACTAGTCTGATGCAGAAAAAGGTGACAGCCAATCCCACAGACGTGCTGGGCCGTCCGTATAGCGAGGATGAAGAGGCGAGGAAGACCGTCATAATGGTTCTACCGTCAGAGCGTTTCACCCTCACGGTGGCCGGACGGTGCCTCGCGATGGCAAGCGGCGGCCACGGGGTGCAACACTAGTTAAACGAACTAAAGCAAGCGTTCTCAGACATTCTAGACTGGTCTAAGAAGTCGCTAAGAGAAAGCGATAACTTCACTATAGATGTCATGTTTGCCTTGTCGGATGTCCATAAGATGGCAGGGGACATCGATGGCGCAGAAAGGCTTGCTTTAAAAGCTTTTCTTCTTTACGGCCGCAAGGCGTAGCACAAAGGTCATAATATCTACATCTCCTCCTCCTTACTGGACAATGCACTTGACTCTCCGTGGTCAGGCATTACCGAGCTCTTCGACGGCAGGCTGTTAAAAGAGGAGGAATTACTTATCACAGAAGGGATGATTAAGAGTCAAAGCGGCTACTATCAACATCAGGACTACTCGAAAACCTACAACAAGGAAGTCTTCCTGGCTGCTATGCTCGGCATGTCCGAAACAAAGCTTACCGATAATGCGACTTTATACATTACCGGAAATCCAGAATGGACCACCATGGCTCTGGAGAAGAATAAGCTCTGCTCAACGCCAGACATTTTAAGCGAGATGATGAAACAGGGTACCAAAACAGGTTCAGAGCGGCCAAGTTGGCGGCTTACGGTCACACTGTGGACACCCACTCCCAACAGGTGGCATTGGCAGCGTCGATAGCTTTCGTCCTTGCCCAGGGCAACGCCGACTTGACAGACGATGTAATTTCGGAAGCTTTTCGGCTTGCCAGGAAGCACAGCGAATCACCGCCGCCCACAAGGATTCACAGGCTTGACCTGGAAGTCGATGAAACTCTGATGATGGCCGCGGCGGCTCACAAACACGGAGAATGGATTCTCCAGGTCCTTCAGAAGATTGTGACGACCGAAAGGATGCCGATGGTGACCGAAGAGGTCATGATGGCAGCCATGGGGGGTCCCGATTTCGGGAGTGGTGTGGTATCATTGCTGCCCTCAAGGAAATATCTTTGTTATCCAACAGGGAGCTACCAGTCACCGAAAACGTAATTAAAGCAGCAATAGATAACCTCAACGTCGGCACCGACGACATTCGAGTTTCTCTGAGGACTCTGAGCGAACTATACTTCTCTTCAAACACTGAATTACCTCTCACCGAAGACATAGTGATCGCAGCCTTGGAGAGCAAAGACACCAGGCTGCTAGAGTCTTTTCCTGAGCTCCCTAAGCTCCTAGTTACAGAGAAGACTGCATTGAGCGTGGCGTCGCGCAAAGACTGAGACAAAATCGTACGGTGTGGTGAAAGCCGCCTTGGAGGGCGGGTGGCTGCCGTTGCTACACTCGGTGACGAAGAACGACGCCAAAAACGACAATCGAGACCAGAAATCAGAGCCACCACCGCTGCATGTCCCGGACAGGGTGCGAAGGATCCTGGAAAGAACAAAGCTAACAGATGGCTATCTTACCGCGGTCTCGGCCCGCCTTTTCAACTCCACTCGATCTAAGAGGTTCATGCGGGCGGCGACACTGCAAGGGTTTGACATAGTACTCGATATCAAAGGGATGCAAGCACTGCCAGCAACAGAAGCGGGCGTCTCGGCAGCTATTCAGCTCATGCTCAACGACTCCCAGTCGGTGGACTTTGAGATTTTGAGCTTCCTGCTCGAGGAACACGGCGATAACCTGCCCATCAGCGAGGAAGTAGTCTTCGCCGCGGCTGCCATCGATGAGCGATCGGGTTATGAGCATAGGAACTGCCAGAGGTTGCATGCCTTCAAGCTCCTGCTTGACCACCGGGGTCTTCGTCTGCTAGTGAGTGACCGCGCGGTCGAGGCACTCATAATGCAATGCTGCTACCCCGTGGTGAAGCTACTTCTGCAGAAGCGGACGTGGGAGCAGCTGCGGATCACGGAGAAGGCGGTAATATCGGTAGTGAGCAACGATTATCCAGAGTCGATAAATATGTGGAACATATTAGTGGACGGGAAGATATAATTTGACGTGACGGAGGAGGCCTTGCATAGAGCGGCCCTCGGCAGCAGAGATCTCTTTTACGAAGGTAACTCGGACGAGGAGAAGAAAGCTCTCAAACACTTCAAAACTCTATTTCGATACCTTGTCCGCCAGTACCAAGCGCAGCAGGGACGGTTGGCTCTGCCAGCAAAGATTTTTGAAGCACCGGCCAGGAATAAGAGCATGTTCAAGTTTGTACTCGACATCAAAGAGGCGAGACCAATCAGGGTGACCACAGGGTTCCTTCAAAATCGGAACACGAAGTCATTGAGGCTGTGCTGAACCTTGACGGGCAAATACCCGAGGGAGTGGTGGTTGAGACGATCACCAGCTTCTTTGCTAGTAAAGATTCAGAATATGTGACGGACATCGACGGTTGTTGTCTGCGCTTTCTTCTTACGCGGCGGGGGGGAGAATGGCTTCGTGCCAGTCTGGCTATTAGAACAGCGATTTTGCAGCTGGCATGGCATGCGGAAAGCGGCTTGTTGCTTGAACTTCTTAGTCTATTACCGAGTCTGCTGCTGCACATGCACAATGCGGCGCTGCCAGAGAGACGGAAGAGGCGGTTGCTGCGTTGGATGGCAGACGAGGGTTTTGGAAAATGGGGCGAGGATGGCTACGAGCCTGAGCAGGTCACGCGTAGGAGTGTTGAAAGACCGAAGAAGCCTGGCTTGCTGGACCGGGTTGCAAATTGGTTCGCTGTGGCTTTGTAGAGAATATGTATGTTGTGGGAATAGCTCGCTGAGAGTGCCCGCTGGGTAGCATTTCAGTCGGTGCTACACGAAGCACCATCAGTTGAATCCTCGCGCATTAGCATACCTCAGAGCGGAAAGTTCCCCTGTCACGTAGCGGGCTCGCCTTGTATCATAATTCATTCAAAAACCGAGACCAGCCCAAATTCCACCAGGACATGAATCGCGATTCACGAGCTCGAAATTCAAGTTTCACACGCCGGCCCGCTCACGAGTCACTCTCAGCATCGACCGCATTTTAGACTATCTCACCACACACCACACAACATCGGATGGATACAACATAGCTCCTTCACAATTTGGAACGCGGCTCGATGCGATCCACTCGCGAGGGAGCACGGGAGTCGATCGTAGGAAATATTGTACCTCGGCAGCTTGGCAGCTTCCCCTCACTCCCCCAACCCTCGAGATGACGAGCCCTCCCCCAGACTTTCCCAAAGCAGGAAAACGCCATGTCTGGGCTCTTGATTAGGCCCTGCTAGCGGTGCAACGGGCCCTGGTCAAACCGCCCCTTCTCCTCACAAGCGACACACCAGTGGATCGCGACACCCGGACAAACACCTCCAAGGTGGACATTGAATAATGGCGCTGCCTCCGCATTTTCGTCTCCCCAGAGTCCCCAGGTCTTGGACTGTGGACCGCCATTCCCATCTAAGCCTCCATAAGGTACTCACCCTTCCGTGAGCAACCATCCCCACCCTCATACCTCACCACCACCAAACTCCCATTATCATCTCATACAACGTACCTAGGTGCCTTACCTACCGAGGGTACCATCACCATGGCCACCCTCGCCACCCTCGCCGCCGCAACCGCCACAGCAGCCTACCTCCGCGCGCGCTTCTCCCTCGACCACGACCTCCTCTTCGCGCGCATCACCGGGTCCACGGCGCTCAACATCGTCCGCGCCGTGCGCTCCTCCCGCCTCAACGCCTTCTACGTCCTCGAGTCGCACGCCCTGTCGCCCAGCGCCGCCTCGCGCCCCTTCCTGTGGTTCGAGGGGATCTCCTACAGCTATGCACAGGTGTACGACTCTGTGCTGCGGTACGGCCACTGGCTGAGAAGCGTCCATGGGGTGCAGAAGGGGGAGGTGGTGGCGCTGGATTTCCAGAATAGCGAGATGTTTGTGATGCTGTGGTTTGCGCTGTGGAGCGTGGGCGCGACGCCGGCGTTTATCAACACGCATCTGAGCGGGGCGCCGCTGGTGCATAGTCTGCGGGTCTCGACGGCGCAGTTGGTTCTGGTTGATCCGAGGGTGGAGCTGGGTGAGGAGGTGAAGGGGGA